>Ga0116229_10003914_pt1 | contig 24463 bp, 17 predicted proteins | sample S1TSphgellanicum_3_FD_87313 | JGI IMG/M metagenome (GOLD analysis project Ga0116229, IMG submission 87313) | Host-associated microbial communities from peat moss isolated from Minnesota, USA - S1T2_Fc - Sphagnum magellanicum MG | ecosystem: Host-associated > Plants > Peat moss > Unclassified...
GTTGTTTCTTATTTCTTTTACTTCATATTTGACCCTTGGAAGATTATAAAATTTGGGTGTGCTTTATTTTTTGTTTTTTTTTTTTTTTTCGGAGATAGGTCAAAATTTTGAGGACTGAAAATGGGTACATCACAAAGAAGTTGCAACACATATTGTACACACATTAGAGTGATCCTTAAAGCTTGATTGTTAGTTTGGATACCACAATCACCCTCAAACCCTTTTTTTTTCTTCTTCAAATGCTAGGTATTTGTAAAGTGGGCAAACTTTTCAAAAAGTGAGGATGAAATATTGAAACAGCAATATTAATTGCCCCATGATTTTAAGAAATTTAATCTGAGTTAGCACAGCAGCAGTGAAGGTGCCCCTCAACAAATTGAGAATTCAGGATGAAATTGATTTTACCACCAGTAGGGGTGGTGAAAGCAATTTAGCTCACCATTGTAAGATAATGTACCCTTTTTAATCCCTTTTTTCGCATTTTGGGTCCCAGTTTTGTCAAAAAAAAACTGGGGGCCAAAAGAGAAGTCAGGACGAAAACAATATTGCAGAAAAAACCCAGGGGACCAAACTGACTTTCTCACCTAAATTTGGTCCTCCCCCCTCCCAGTTTCGAATTTGCCTTCCCTCCAATCAAACTATCTTATTCCAAGGAGTTCCCATGAAAACTGGGGAGTATTAGAAAACATCTAAAAAATCAATAACTTGTTTGGAAATTGAACCCCCATATTTTAAAGAACCTTGCCCAATGCAACATAAGTTTTTTTTGCCCCAATCACACCCCACATACACCCCACCTAAGCCTCAGACACACCAAATTGAGATAGCAAAATCTATGAAAGAAAAGGTCTCTGAGACTGCAATAGCTGCCAAGGAACCTCTCACGTCACATGCTCACCATGTCAAAATGCAAAACATATACAATACAAATCCAAATGTGTATTCAGACTTTGGCTTGTTTTGTACAACTAAGTAACAAGCATTGATGAAATCCCCCATAGGAAGAGCGAAAATGATCATAGATGCAAAATGTACAAGATTTTCAATACCCAGTAGACATTTGCAACTAGTAATTACAACCGGGAAAAAGGAAAAAAGTTGAAAAAATTCACATCAATGGATTTTCAAGCAAAAAAAATGAAAGCTTGATAGGTTAGTTTTCCCTCAAATGGGAAAAAAAAAAGGTCTTGATGGGTGGTGAACTTTTCTATTTCAATCAAGATTGAATAGTGAAAACTAGTACCCTCGTAACTTCTCTGCTTAAATGTATCGTCCATTCTTTGTACTATGTGATTTCAACATCATCCCTATTTCAATGTGCCAAAAACATCATAATTAGAACTGTAGTGAAAACTTAGAACACCTAAAACTACTAAAACACACCAAGACAAGGTTGTAGTCGTAAGCCGTGTACAAAAAAATGTGGAAAATCCTCCTTTAGTGATTGGTGTGGAACGATTTGTCAACTAGTTTTTTCATCCTTCTAAAGTCTATATTATAGGTGAAATGTAGACTTCAATAACAAACTTGGCATTCAACAAACATTTAATTATGTACTTGCGCAAATGTTCTCGATTGGCAATTTTTTGGCAAGGTGGGAGAAGAGGTTTTATCTCATGTTTGGAAGGAGAGAGGTTGGAATCATGAAGGAAATTATTCAAAGTTTTGAAAAACCATTGGAAAGACATTGTCAAAACAAACTTGCTTCGATAGTTCAAGAGAATGGTTCTGATCAACCCCACGAGAGAACCCACTCAAGCCATCCACCTTAGATCCATCCAAAAAGTCAAATGACGAAAATGAGGATTCTGCAACATGGAAGTCTGATGTAACAAAAAACTTACACCTTGTGAGAAAACAAAAAACTCAAAGAGAATTAAATTTTCACAATTCTCATCAAAAGCATGTAATGACATAAATGTGCAAGGGGAAAAAAAAAAACATTGCTGAAATAGTTGAGTTTTCTAGTTTGTTCAAGACTCGGGATTCTCCCTAAGCCATCAAAAGTGGGTAAATAACACACAAGATGATCCTGCCTCAAGACACCCATTTGTGATGCTTGTGGCACTTGAGTACAAATTGCTCACGCGAACTTTGAAGCTCAACAATTTGAACACCAAAATAGGAAGCAAATGAACTATGTTGTGTTGTAGAATATGCAACACTAACTTGGAAGCAAAGTTGCAATGGCCTCGGGATGCCGATGCAAAATGTTCATAATTTATACCTCAAACCAATTCACATTTTCACCTCACAAAAAACATTGCAAGCATGATGCATTGTTGAAGAGCTGCACTTGAAGCAAGGAGGATAGAAGAGAAGAAGACCACACAAAGGATATGAAAAGATAGAAAACACTTCGCACTCAAACTTTGTTGTAAAAAATCACAAATCACAAGTCCAACCAAGGTCTACAAATGACATGCACTTTGCATGTTACACTTAGAGCTTTGCTAGCAATACTTTTGCACTTTGCACTCCACAAAGTGTAAAACACTAAACCTTAAAGGCTGCGAGCTCCATCTCGATCTAACACTAACCCTAATCCCTAACCAATCATATGCTAGAATGCATTGATAATGCGTCAGATATGCATATGCATATTCATATTATGCATATCTGGGCATATCCATCCATGAGTGCCTGGATGTGCATATTGGTATGGGCGATTCCTGCCCGGATATGGATGAGCACCCAGTTGATGTCAACTTGGGTCTGGGTTACAAGAACCTGACCCTGAACCGCCGGTTATTACCCTCCAAACAGGGTACCCAACCCAACCCAACACTAGTCCCCACTCCCTACCACACTGGTACTCATATCATGTTGTTAGTGCCCCAGGTCATACCAGTCTGGTAGTGTGTCCTTGCTACCAGGATTGATACCATTGTTGAGATCAAGTGCACACCTATACACGACACTAACATTGGTTCATTCGTCAACATTTGCGTGATCATGGGTTGATTGATACCAATGTTGTGTGTAAATGTAAATGGTCATGTAAAATCATGTAAGTGTAAATCATTTATAGTTATTCACTCAAATATATTTATAATCACATTTTTGCTCGGCATATTTTGGGCTTTATACTTACATTTGCATGACGTGCATGCATATATTTTTGAAATATTATACTTGCATGATGTTGTGTATATTTTTTTCACCTTGTAAGTTTAAATTACAAATAAATAGCTGGTGAAAGATGCTCAGTTGTAACAAGTAATCAAGCCGTAGGCAAATCAAGCCAGTTATCATAGGTAACCATCCCGGGGTGAGACTAGAGACGTCCTCTTTTCATCCACATAGAGAAAGTGGCTATGAAATTTTCATCCATGCAATGAAAGGTTATGGAGTCATTGCACCAATGAAAGCCCAAGATGGGATACCTTGTTCTAATTGATAGATTGCTAATGAAATAGAGGTCAAAGTCTACGAGTCGAAACTCACAACCCAACAAGCAATCGAAGTCACAAAATTCTCTTGAGGAGATGGTTATGATGCAACATTCACAATTTTTATACAAAACCATAATCTTCAATGACCTTGGGAAATGTGATATCCTCCTCATATTGTATTCTATTATTTTTTGGTGTTTTACACTTGCACTTCACCTGTTTTCCAGGGAATGACCTTACTTGATTTTCCACTTGCACTTACGTATCCAAAGTGATACACTTTCATAGATATAAATGAAAATTATACACTTACACACATAAATAGCACCTCGCTTTAATCCCATATGTTTTGGCCAAAGTCCTCCCCTTCTCACCTATAGAGCTGGTCCAAAATAAGTGGCACTTCATCTTTCCCATAAAATCTTCTATTTTGGAGGAGCTTCCATAGTTTGAACTTTTTTTTGCAATGGGCCAATCAAACTGGCTTATTGCAAGAAAAAAGACAACCTTGGACTTGTAAGGCACCTCCAGTTTAGGCTGTTCTTTGCAAGAACACACACAACACTGTTTCACACATAATAGGAACACTTGATGAACATTTCTCAAAATGTTTTTTACAAGTGAAAGAATCTTTACTACATCATTCAGCAATCTCTCTCCCCTTTAATACACAAGGCAGAGAGCCAATAAAGCTTTCACAGATTCACATCAATTGAGAGTTTAAACCTAGTCAGTTGTGGGTTTGTCGCATTTTGCTCTTTTTCATTTTCTTGTGTACCTGCTGAGCTCTCTCAAGCAAGCAAGCAAGCGAGCAAGCGAGCTTCATGTTGGGTTCTTAGTTTCAAGGAAGGAAATCTCATCTTCCCTTTACTTGGTTCTTGTGGGAGTTTTTTGGGTTTTTCCTCAAGCGTTTTGTTTTGTGCTGTTTTGGGTACAATATTCTGGGTTCGTGTTCTGTGTTTCAAACCAGCATCCATCCAGAGAGGAAGATTGTGGGTGGTGGAGTGGGGGCTTTGTATTTTTGACAAACCCTAGCAAAGGGGAGAGAGAGAGAGAGAAACAATCAACTGGTAGGGCAGGCAGGATGGTGCGGGAGCTCACTGAGAAGCAGATTGCCGACTGTAAAGAGGCTTTCAGTCTCTTCGACAAGGATGGAGATGGTACGTGTGTTTTTGTGGAAATGTTGTCTTTGTACTCTCTTTCTTTCTTTTTAGGGTTCCTCCTCTTTTGTCTCTGGCGGCATTTCTCTCCCCATGCTGGTTTTGCAATCCCTCAATTAGGTACCTCCTCCTAGGGTTTGTTCATCCTTTGGAGGGTTGCTAGTAGTATCTATCCCTCCCTGACATATCCCTGATATGTTGTGGTTTTGCTTCTTCTGCAGGAAGTATCACAATGAAAGAAATGGGCACAGTCATGCGGTCAGTGGGGCAAAATCCGACAGAAGCTGAGCTTCGGGAGATGGTTAATGAAGTTGATCCAGATGGAAAAGGCACCATCGACTTCCCTGGGTTTTTGAATCTGATGGCACACAAAATGAAGGATACTGATGGTGAGGAGGAATTAAAAGAAGCCTTCCGTGTGTTTGACAAAGAGAAGAAGGGATACATTCCTGCTGCAGAGCTTCGCCATGTTTTGACCAACTTAGGAGAGAAGCTCACAGATGAAGAAGTTGATGAGATGATACGGGAGGCTGACAGTGAAGGCTCTGGACAGGTCAAGTATGAGGGGTTCATAAAACTGATGATTGCCAAGTGAAACAGATTTGTTGGCCAGTGCGCTAAATCTCCCCTCCCCTTCTGCTTCTTGGTAGATAAATCTCTTGGTTTGTCTTTGTGCAGCTAGACTGCTGAGGCTCTGTGGATTTACACACGCACATTGTCTACACCCTCCTTATCCATGTTGAAAGATCTCAGTTCTTGTCTGTAGGTAGTAGACCCCACAATTTTGAAAACAATTACCGCCACTACCTTTTGTTGGGCCCCATGAATTCAAAAACCTTTTTTGTCCTTGGGAGCTTGATTTGCAGATACTACTGAACAAAGGCTGTATACAATTTGCAAAGAGTACAGCAGGAGTTCTGTGAACTTGGTGAGTACGGTTTGCTTTCATAGCAGGTAGGCAGATTAAACATTTCTACTGGTGGTGCTTTTAGATGGTCTAACAAATCTTTGCCCTCATTTTGATTACTCCACGCTCTGTTTTGCCTTCACTTTGATTTGCACCTGAAGGGTGTGCGTGCTCTGAAAACCGCTTTCCTTGAATTGTATTTCTGCAAGCACCCCACAACAAGTGTTGCACAAATCTGGATGTCACAGGCTGATTTATCATCATGCAAATTTCCTTTGCCCAGCTGCATGTAGTGATGTCTGTGTCTTTGTTTTCCTTTGCTGTTGTGTTTTACTTACCACACAAAAAGATTCAGGGCTTCTTCATGTGCATACCCGAGCAGATGGTGAAATGAATGAAATGAAGGCAAGGGATGGCACAAAGTTCTCTTTCGTGACAATGGGCCCCCTTAGCAATGACTGGAATGTCTTTGAGTGGATTCTCTATTGCTGTTTGGGATGTTCTCGTGCGGTGGTAGGCGGATGCCTCACATCCAAGATGAGTCATTTACTTTTGGTGGATGCCTCACGTCCAAGATGAGTCATTTACTTTTTCCCAACCTCATGCATAAAATTGAAATTGGGACTGCAAAAGGTGGGACACTATTACTAGCAACTAGCATCCAACCAAGACCAATAAAACTATCAAACCAATCAACAGCAGGTCTTAGGCTTTGTATGCCTTTTGCCAGCATCAGCATCCTGTGCAAAAATGCTGGGTTGATATGATTTCGCTGAGCCAAACCAGCATGTTTTGACTTTTCTTCATCCAAAATTTGGTGTGGAGTTCTATGGTGGCCTTGTGCTCTAAATGATTGGCTATAAAAGTAAATCCACCCACATCGAATATGTGGGCCTGTACCAATGTCTACCACATGTAATTGTGTGTACCTCATCTCTATTGGCCACCCATAAGTATGAAATCTCTTGGATAGTGTCAAGTGAGGATCTGGTAAATGCTATCTCATGGGCAATCTTTGTGACCAGCCAATCAAAGTCCATATATGAAATATATTGGCCCTTTTGGAGAGCACTGTACACCCTGCATATCTATCAGTCAAAGCTCAATTTCATAGTATTTAAAGCCTAAATTCATCAAGGTTAATGTTTATAGTCCATTATACTGTGGCTAGTGAACCTGTTTTAATAGGCTTACTAGAGCAGCTCCACCGATGCTCAGGATGTGGCCCAGCAATAGAAAATTGGATGATGAAAAGTGAAAACATGTGCCTTGGATCAGCAAAGTGGTTTTGGCCCAGCATTTGTTAAAAGGATGCACAGGCTGGTAAAATGCACAACAAAGCCTAACACCTGCCATTGATTGGCTAGATAGGTTGATTGGTCCAGGTGTGTTGCTGATAGTAGTATGTCCCAATTTTAGTTTTATGGGTGGGGTTGGAAAAAAGTGAGTGAGTAAACCTGGATGTGAGAAATATTTTTGCAGGGTCACATACTGAGCACTGCTGGAGATGTTTGAACTTGTCATTACATTAAAACACATTTCTTTATGAATAAATTAAAGTAGAAAAAGATTCTTGTGAACAAAAGAATGCATAATGGTGAACTCGAAGTTCTGAGTAAATAGGAGGTGTTCCATAGTACTGGTATTGATTCAAGTAAAGATGATATTACCAAAATCAGTCACAGTAACAAGATTCGATTATCCATAGAAAGAAATGCCCAAGAAGTCCAACAAGATGTTTGGATGTTCAAAATTAGGTTTAATTGCCCACCATAAGATTGATATAATGGTGTATCACAACTATGTAGGAATGTATTGTGATATATATCCTGAACAGAATGGTGATACTTTTTCTTCAAAAGTAGGTTGCAAATATTCACCATGCAAATGGAATGAACAGGAAACGATAGACATGCATGTCTTTCTAGTTCATGAAGCCAAAGCACAATGGCATGACATCTTGTTCACAACATCTTACATTCTAGACTAAAATTTGTTCTTTCCATGATGTCTGTGTTGATTGCAAGGTTTTGTCCAGGTCATGGTTGCAATGGTCATCCACTTGTCGTTGCCCATTGTTTTTTGTGTCCTTATGGAGGCTCTTTCATGATCACATTTTTATTACCACAACATATGGTTTGATCTTGAAGGGTGCAATGTCCCCTCATTTGTTGTTGCCCTTTTTTTAGGATTTACATGTTCACAATCTTCCCAATAACTTAAGCACTAGCATAAATAATGTCCTCTTGCCAACTTCCTAATAAGAACACCAAAGTATAGTTCCAATGATATAGCAATAGGCATTCTCTTCCAAAGTGCCATTAAAAACTAAAATTGGGCATCAACATGTAGGCAAATGGAATTTGGGATATTTTTGGTAGCATATTTTTGTGTCACATCTAGCTTAATGTGGTTAATTTGAAATTTCTTGAACTTCTTTGAATTAATCAAATTAACTATGTATTCAAACTTTATTATAATCTAGAGGGTACAACTCGACATAAGATCTCTAGATTTCATGTTGTGGCATAAGGCTTAAAATGTCCTCAAGGTTTATTGCTTAAACCCTTATAAGAAGAAAACTATTCCTTTTCAGAATATACTTTGTAAAATCAAGTGATTTTGGACCTCAATACTCCCCAAAATTTTAATTTGTTCAAAATTTACAAGTTCATTTTCTTATCACCATTTTAAAAAGCTTTTGAACATTGTTTCAAACTCATGAATCTAACATGATTTGTCCCTTCAAACTCCAGGCTAACAATCTCAACTCCCTTAGTGTTCACATGTGAGTTGAGAATTTTAAATTTTGTAACGTCTAGTGAAGTGTGATAACATATGTGTACACAAGTTTAATGAACATGCTTGTGTGCCAAGTGGTGCACATCCTCCATAAATAATTAGGTCATGTTCTGTGGAGGAGGAATGAGGCTTTGCAACATTTGGGTTTCTTTCATTGAATCATCATCATCATTGAGCTTCAAAACATTGATGAAAGGAATGCTCCACATAATCTGCCCTAACAAATCAAATTTTGAAGTGTTTTTTTCGCTCCACATAATCTGCCCTAACCAAACAAATTTTGAATTGTTTTTTTTTGCAGTTCAATGGAATGGTAGAAGCATGAGCATTTTGTCTTCTGCATTCTTGGAGGGTAATGATCAACACATCAATGTAGTGTTGCAGAATGTGGTGCATAATTTGTGCAGTATCTGAACCTACATTGTGTTAAATTTGAAAAGTTCAAAATGAACAATTGATCATTCTGCAACTTGAAAAATTAGAGAGAAACTTTGATTTGGATACTTTCAAATGATACAAGAATAAATATTGATGATGTTTTGCTTCACAAGATGATCCAACAAATAGACGCTAGCAATGATTTGTATCAAATTCAGTAATAAAACTTGAACTTGATCTTAGACACCAGGTTTAAAAAAATCCTAAATTAACTAAATACTTTTCTTGATATGTGCAATGTCTTGAATCTCTGTAAAATAATTTGTGCAAAGCATCACATGAGAGCAATCTGTGATGAAAACATTCAGAACTTTAAAAAGAATAAGTTCACAATGTTCACTCTGATGGCATATCAGAATTACAAGCAGCATAGGTACCATATTGGAATGGAAAACATGTATTGACAAATAGTGGAACTTCTATGCAGATATGTAAACATGAGTGTGATCAACGTTGCAGAAATAATTTATGAGAGTATTGGACACCCATATATATATACAAGCAGTGAAATTTGGAGGAAAAAAAGAGGAAATTTGTGCATTTTACTCAATCTGGCCAGAAGATATGTACACTAAATGACCATGCACCTAACCCAAGATCTTACTTCAACAAAAGACTGCCTCCTTTGCCAATCTAGCACTCCCAAAACAAAATATTTGCAAGCATCTTTGGGTTCATGTACAAGTCCCCAGATACAGACAAGGACCAATGTACCCAGGAGCCAATTTAGAAGCTCAAGAAACAATGGAAACTGATAAAAGAAAAAAACCCAAACATTCTTCAATCGATCATACTGTACAACAATAAAACTGTACATGATATAATATGATCATGTGTGTATGTCATGGAAAAGGAACTTGTATAAACCGCAGCAGTTGTAATTTACCCTAGCAAATCACATGCTAAAAATGGCATAACCAAAAAGAATTTGCTCATGGCCTACAGTCTGATAATATCAAGTCCAACTATTTACAAGAAACATCTCATACAGCTTGAGAAAAATTTCAAGTCTAGAAGCAAGGAGAAAGCTCCCCCCTTGAAGTTCTGGATCTCACAGGTCACTCATGTCTGAACTGTGACAAAGAGCCTTAAATTCAGGCATGGCATTGCTGTTGTTGCAGCAGCATCCAGGGAGCCATTTTGATCTGCTAGTAGAGCTCAAACAGGCCAGCGAATACCACAGTGATGAAGGACTTGGTTAGTTTGTTTGTAAACCGAGTTCTGAGCTGGATTATGTACAGAAGTAGAGTCAGAAAAAAATCACAGAAAGCTCTGTAAACTGATTGAGGCCTCTAAACTCAATCCAGTCAATGGTTGCTGCACTAGTGCACCTTGAGCACCAGCAGCTTTAGCAATGAGAAAAACACTACCCAGTGGAAGATCATCCTGGGATGATGTCAAGGACTGAGCAATATTGTAACTAATGACAAAACTGCTCTTGTGGATGGTCTGGAAAGCAAAGTGAACTAGAGGACGTCCTGGGCCAGTGGTGCCCAGTGATGTGATGAGACCCAGAACTTGGGTCTGAGCTTGAATGTGATGCATTCGCCATTAATGGGGAGCTTGCAGCAGCAGCAGCTACTTGATATGCTGAGCAGTTCATGTCCAATGATCTGAGTACTGCATCATCATGATGAGCAGCTGCTGCTGCTGCAGCAGGAGGATGATGAGAGATTGGGTGGAAGGCAGGCATACCCATGGTGAAGTTGGGATCAAAACTGTTCCCTAATTGCTCAAGCGCCTGCACAAACAAACAGACAGATGATCATGAGAGAAAAAACTGGTCATGGGAGTTGTGCATTGACGGATTGCCATCTGACTTTCAAGCTGGTCCTTGACATCAATTGCAACATTTTCTAGAAGCTGGACTTTTCCAGTAGTCATGAATGAGAGCTGATCATCACCTGCAGTTGCAGCTTGAGGAACTTGACATAGTGAATGGCTTCATCAAGCATAGAGGCAGTATCCATCTTGGTGCCACCAGGAACAAGCCTCTGCAACATGCGGATTCGGTCACTGATCCGCTCTCTGCGGTGCCGCGCCGCCACGCTCTGCGGGTCCTTGGATATCCTCATGTTGCGTCTAGTCTTGATGGGTCTAGTCATGCCGCCAGTCTCGATTTCCCTGGCACCTCCTACAGCAGCAGCTGATCGGAACAGCAGCATCGCTCTCATCATCTGATCACCGGGCATCACCAACACGTCCTGATCGACATTCGGCTTGCGGCCATCGCAGGCTTCATTAGACACTGCAACTGCGAGCTGGAGCTGTCCAACGACACCGGCAGGAGGTTCTCCACTGCTGCTAGAGAGTGAGCAAAAACCACTACCGCTGTTGTCCCCTTCCGCCGCCATCTCGCTATTGGAATCCACCATACTGCTACTACTCGACGACACAGGTTTCTGCAGCAAACTCTCGCGCCCACAATATTCCCCACCACCATGGCTCGACAACTTCCGCAACAAAACTCCGCACTGCGAGTTTGTTACCCCAGCTAATTCTTCAAGCTGCTGCTGCTGCTGCAAAGGGAGTACTACGTCTGCAGGTTGATCCAGTTCTTCCTCTCCCTACACTTCCCACACCCCACCAAGAGCACAAAATTCCACCCCATGGATCATCATCAACAATTCCCCTTACCCAAAAGCAGCTGGACCAAGGCGCGCACACACACACACACACATAAACACCGCAACAACAACATGAGAGTCGAGATATACTGTGAAACTCATGCAATTCAACTCGACAAATGACATTCTCATGCAACTTTCTCCACACCGACTGCGACAAAATTGTGCATACAGCATGTCCAGAAAATCTCCCCTCAACTGAAGAAATTTCTTACCAAGCTGTGTTCATAGGATTTCTTCATCATCCAATCACTGCAGCCTTTGTATATAGTCTTCCGCAAATAACTAGTCGTCACCGCTGCTGCTGCTGCTTGCAGAGTGTACACTCGTTTCTGGCGAGACTCAGAAATTATGGCACACAAACAATGCATCCACTAGCCACCAATATCTGCACGCGATGCTAGCGAGCTGCAAATCTTGGGCTTACGCGATGAATCCAAACCCCCGGGCTGACGACAGAAGAGAAGGAAAGCTCCGAGGAGAAGAGGGAAGAAGGGACGACGGCGAGAAGAGCTTGCGACCACAGCAGCGCACCGGGGTCCTTTAAAGCTAGGTAGGTACCAAACTTTAGTAGGCAGCTACCAACGTTTGGTAGGTAGGTAGGTACCAAGGCTTGTGAGTAGGTACTAAGTACTACACACACTTGCCGCATTCGTGGGCCCTACTGAGCACCACCAGTAGTAGTAGTAGTAGTAGGTGCCTAGTACCATCTAGTACCCTAACAAACAAGGCCCCTGTCTCACGATGGTGCTGCCATGAAAAAATATTTATTTTAAGCACATATCTAATTGAAGGCACATATTTTTTTTTTAAATTTTTTTTAAAAATTAAATTTTTTTAAAAAAATTAAATTTTTTTTTTAAAAATTAAATTTTTTTTTTAAAAATTAAATTTTTTTTTTAAAAATTAAAATTTTTTTTTATAATGTTGGTGGACAAAAATTGCAAGTTTATTTTGGATCCATGTATTCATGATCAACTAACTAAGGAAAAGACAACCTACAAAGTAAGGGCTAAGATCCCTTGAAGCTAGTGTGCTCGGTAATGAATCTCAATCAGCACTATACCCGTGTGTGTCATCCCACGAAGGCGGGGCCAATAAATAGGAACTACATACTAACTAGAATCTAAAACCAATTACGCAATCTCATACCAAAAGAAAACCCTTTCTAAGTATGATTTTAACACATGACAAGGATTTTTTTGGTGAAAACCAGGTTTTGAGAAAATAACAAGTAAAACTTGCCAGATTTCTAGAATGGGTTCTAGCAAACACCAAAAATATAAAAAGATTATTATTATTATTATTTACATGTATTTGTAACTTGTAATGATTTTTTTACTGACATTTGCAGGTTGAGGATGTTCAGCCGGTTGATATTCCTCTGGTAACACGGCTTTTTACGGCACCACGGAGGATGAATTAGGGTTCAACAATTGGCATACATTTTGGCTAAGAAATAATGGTTTCCAGTCATTCAAAAAGAAACTCATTTATCCGAGGAGGCTTGTACTAGCAAGCCATCAAAGTTGAAAGGTATCACAATCTTCATGGGTTCACACAATCACCCAACACCTCTCTTTTTAACCCTCTGTCTGTAGAGGGTTATAGTATTAGTGTACAAATGTAAAGAGGGCCTATTTGAATAGGCTTCTGTATACGTGTGCAGAAAAAATGTTATGGCCAATGAAATTGTTGGATTTGGTGGTCTGAATTTTTTTTGCCTTAATTATCTAACTATTAGTTAAAAGGTATTGAAAATAGGGTTTGGTAGGTGTGCTAGAATTTTAGAAAACCGATCTAAATGCTAGAAATTATTTTCAATGTTCAGCATAATAAGCACCCCCAGTTTATAATGGTGGTATTAGCCCTGGCCAAAAATGGTGATGAACAGTTTTGGAAATAGAAATTTCATGCAGTCAATGGGAAGGCTCAGCATGCACTCAAAGTGCCTTGATTTTTTTTCTTTTAAGTTTTTCTTTTGGGGAGGGTGTGGGGAGAGGATTCTTTTCATTTTTCCTTTGTTCCCAACTTGTTCCCTTCAAGTTCTCAATGTGTTACCCCTAGGGTTGTGTGTAACCTTAAACTCATTTCTCCCCTTTGGATGATTTATAAAGCCCTTAAAATCTTGTGGTGCAAGCTCCAATTGACATTAGTAAAATGACCTGTAAACTTAGAATTTGGATGAAGTTGGATGAAGTTCAGGCAAATGCCCTAGTAACTGAGTTAGATAATGTTGGCCCATACTGTGTGTACTTTTGCTTTGTTGCTTTGTTCAAATTCTAAACCAACCAAATGTCAGTGCCAAGTGTGCACCAGAATTGGCAGGATATGGCATTCCCCTCTCAAAATATGTATATCCTCAGAAGATCTGAAAATTGCAAGGTCTTACAGATTTTATTTCATTTTATTCAAGAAGCTCCCCCCATGCCTCTCTATCTGCCATATTGTTGAATATCAGATATCCTTACAAACAGATAAATCCACTGAAATCATGACCATTTAGGGTTAACATCTCTGGTGAATGATTATGTCACATAATTGTCACTGAGGAGAGATTCTGCCCTGATTCTGCATTTCACCCTCATCTTCTTAGGTTCAACTGTGTCTTTGCCATGCATGCCATAGTTGTAGTGCACTCTGAGATATTTCTTCTTTTATTTGCAGGGCACTGGTTTTGTTTTTTTTGGCGAATTTTCGCATTATTTCCATGCATATCCCTTGCAGAAAAGATGAAGAATATTATCAGTATTCATCAAAACCCTGCAAAACTTTATTTGTAAACAGAGTTGAAAAAAGGAAACCCTAATTTCTCCAGAGTACGTATGTGGTAGGCTCAAGATCCTTCTCAATTGTAATGAGTAGAGATGTAAGAGCCTTGCTTCTCATATGCCCCATGATTAATGTATGTTTTAGGTTCACAGTAACCTTCACCTCATGCTCTTTAACAAATTAAACCCAACAGAAAACTGTTTTGTGAACATTTGCCATCCATGTTCGATAGTGCACTGGGGTCAGTCTTACCCTCTTCTTCTCTGAAGGGACTAAAGAACAAGTGGAGAAGGGGGTTGTCGAAAATTCTCTCACAGTAGTAAAAGAGAGTTTGTATAAATTTAGCTTTGTAGAGGAGGTACAATGAAGCTCTGAATTTTCACTGATTCTTCATACTGCAATTGCCTCCTAATTTAAACTACTTCTCCTAATACTAGTAGAGACCAAGTGTTGAGCAGTTATGCTAAACAGGACAGACTAGTGTTGGGTGGTTCTTTACTTTTATGAAGAACCTCCAATTCTGGTTCTAAAAAATAAATGGAACTGTGAATTCAATTCCCGCTCCAGTTCTTAAGAAAAAAATTCTCATTCTTAGAACTTGTACCAGTAGAACTTCAACTAGAACCGATAATTAACTACTAGTTAACCTTAATATTAACCTATGGTTCTAGTCTTCTTTTCAAACCCAAGTAGAACTGGGAATTCAGTTTAAGTCCAGTTCGTAAACCAGTGGCTATAACCTGCCAAACCAAGGAATCGGTAATGGTTATTAAGGTGGTTTTTGGGGTTTATAATTATGGTTTTCAGGGAATCATTTTTCAAACTTTTGATAAAAGTAAAATGATCACCCTTATAACTATTGCTTCTTTCATGCAAACTATTGATTCTTTGAGGTTGTTGAAATAACTAAAATTGATCATTCTTTGATTTCGGGTTTTCTTCAAAACCTTGGAAAAAATGGTTTTGTTTACCTCTTTCCATTAGATCACCATGGTAATAAAATTTGTCCTAATAACATCTTTCCATTGCATTATTTCATCTAGTTATGCTTGCAGTCACCTCAAAACTCTACTAGTCAAACATGGACCAAATGTAAAGTTGTGAAAACTATGAGTCAACTCTGAATCATTACATGGTGACATCTGTCATTTAAAAAATCAGAACTTGTATTCTTTTTCTAAAGATTCCTTATGTCTGAAATGTTCCCAATTGGTTCTTTACAAATTTTCAACCCTATTCAAACCTTCCAATGGAAAATGTTTGTCCATGCAACAGGAAATATGGTCCCATTTAAGTAACTTTCCATTAGGTTGATGCGATCACAACACATAATTTGTTGGGATTCCAACAATTCTCTGATGATGCAACAAGAAACAAAACACCATTTCAATATTCTTTCATGAGACTGATGTGCTCGCGACATGTTGTATGTTGTCGTGATGACAATACTTTTCAATCCATGCAACAAGAAACAAAACCCCATTTCAATAGCTTTTCATTAGGCTGATGTGATCATAGCACACAATATGTTATGATCCCAACACTATGACGAAAACAAACCTTCTATTGGTTTGTAGGGCCTCTTTCTATAGTGGTGGTGTCATTATGGATTCAGCCCCAACAACTTTTGGTTACATTTGTTCCATCTAGCTGTGATCATTGTCACCTCACAATTCTGCAGGTCCAGCATTGACCAATGCTGAGCTCTGTGATCTATGAGTCAACATTAGAATCATTAGAGCATGGCACCCATCATTTTTTTTTTTGGGATCATCTTTTTTAACAAGTTCGTTAGATATTCCTTACAAATAAAAGTGTTTTTTAGTCCATTTAAAATTTTCCCGCAATTGAGAATGCCCATCCATGAAACAAGAAAGCAAGAAACAAGGCTTCATTTTGTTGGCTTTCTATTAGACTCTTGTGACAGCAACATATTGTATGTAACAGTGATCAGAACAACTTAATGGAAAAAGAACCATAGAAAATTGGAAAAAGCAATTTGTTATAAAATCAAATACCCACTCAACACTGGTAGAGACTAGAGACCAGCACCTTTTTGAAACAAAGGACACATTTTTGTAATTTTTTTTTTTTTTTTTGATGTGCAATGAATGGTGCTCATGATTTAACTTAAAAGTAGGTCCAGCAATTCACTAAATTTGAGATAATATCACTAACTATCAAATTTTGAATTCAAATATGAAATGTTTACTTCTCTCTCACCCCACAAATAAACAATAGATATGAAACAATATACACTTTAAAAAACATAGAAAAGTCGCACATGAACCAATCCCTATGATAAGTCAGAAAAAAATTAAAAATTATTTTGACACCCCACATATCTTGCACAAATTTATAAGAGCTTAGCACATTTTCACATCATGTGACATTAAATTAAACAAAAAATTGACATGCAAAAGTCTCTGTACAAGTCAATTTTACTCCAAACACTGGAGCTCCACCCACACCCAGTATGGCTCTCTATTCCTTTTCAGGTTTCCACACCACTGAACTGTGCAGTCTGTTAGCTTACAGGTAAGGGCAGATATTTTGGGTGTTGTTGTAAGTAGTATGTCCTCTCATGTGTGAGTGGACAACTGATGAATTGAGAATATTGGTGATGATTAGAGCTTGAAAGTTGTGCATTCAAATTTATTAGTACCCAACTCCCCTAACAGAAGTTGGGCAGAAGTTGTACCATAGCTTAATTAAACTTCATCAACTCTCATTGTGTGAATTAATTATGTTTTTGCTCATTCAAATATTTTGTGCTGCTGCCTTGCACAATAAAACTTTGAAGAGCACAATTGTAGCATTGCTCTCTAAAAAAAGATACTCACATTATTTGATCACATGACCACTTGTGAGCTTCAATGAAGTTTTGCTCATTAGATGTCTTCTGGTTCTTGGTACCAGAAGATGTTAAACATCCCCTAACAAGCTCACGGAAAATGTGTTCAACAGGGCTCAGCCCTGCACAAAGTCACTTGATTCTATTGGAGGGTTTGACTGGTTTGAACTTATTTTCTTATGAAATAATGTTGTTGTTCAAAGTTGAATTCTATACTGCTGTTTGGTTTGCTTGCATGGTGTCTTGTTGTGGTATAGGAGAACATGCAAAATTAACATTAAAACTGAAATGTTTTGTAAAGCATACAGAACAAATAAAATTGTGCAGTGCGGTTTTACACAGAACCATGCAAGTGCAAAAAGACAAGCAAGAAAATGTATTGGACAGAGCTTGTTAGGAGGTATTTAATGTCTCACCTTGATACCTGGTGTCTGATGGTGTAAACCAAGAATTTCTGCCAGCATGCATTTACTGGATGATATATTTTATCTTAAGTCCCATTTGCAATGTGCACGCAAGGTGGGTGTGAAATTCAAACATTCATTTTGCAGGCTGCCCATGCATGTGAATGCATGTGATTACTGATTGCCACCTGCATCTCTCTTATGATTTATGTATCTACTTTGAATTTAGGAGCTGGAAGACTTTGATGGGCATTTATGGCCAATGATGAGATCAAACATCAAAGCCAGAATGACCATCATCATCAAAATCAGACTCTCTGTTCTACTCAGCAACAGATTTCTACAATATTGGAGGACACAGGATGGGGGGATATGCAACGAAAATTCTAATCTGGCCTGAAAACATAGAAATAGGGCACTACATAAGGTGGAACCTTACTCCTGGACAAGTGCCCAACAGGAAAGTATTTCTTCAAATCTTTTCACAGTACCTTAGGTTAGGTTGCTTCCTTTCCTCTTTGAGAAGCCGCAAAATCTCCCAGACCACATGCCAATTTTATAAAAATAATAAATAGGTTCCTCAATAAACATAGGGGCTGTGGTGAAGCATAAGGGTCACTTTCCATTCTCAGGTTTTCATGTTGATGTGTATATAATAAATCTATGATGTAACAAATCTATCTATTGTTTTGGTTATGAAAGTTTATGTCAACTTGGTGAGCAATTCACCAGAGGACAAGGTCGTTAGGTACTCAAAATAAGCTCCCATCACACACCCACTTTGGTCGTAGCTCACATACAAATCAAATTTTAGGTGCAAGGGTGATCTTAGACCAAAACAAGTAAATTTCACCCTTTTGTGTTATGCATTATGTGTGACATTTTAATTCATTCAATTCACCTTCGTGTTACAATATATTGTTATCTTTTGTAGGTCTGGATCCATCCTAGGTTCCAAAACCATTATTACTTAGTTCTTTTCACTTACATTCCCACAAACTCTCTTTGGCCTCATATATTAGCCATTGGCAGACAGACCTTGGACAGGCAAAAGGGCAGTCAATGAAAAAAAGAAGTTTAGTACTGCCTGCAATAACAACTATGTGCACATATAATGTTTTGGGGAGGGGGGGAACTTACTCTTGCCTCTTACAAACCTACTCCATCTCTTCCAAGTTCCAACCTCCTCAGGAAAAAAACTCAAGTAGGTGGACAGATGCCCATCCCTGGCTTGTCACTAACAATATAAGGTACACAGCCGCCATGAACTTTCACTCACCCATCAAACAAATATGGCACATGGCTTGTGATGATGCCTGGGAGTTTGGTCCAGTGAGCTTGCACCTCCAGATCATACATATGGGTTTGGACGTTAGGACTCTAGGGGAAGGTTGAGATTCTCCTCTCACAAGTGAATAATAGCACTAGTGGAGATAGGAACCAGCACTCCGGAAGGAAATGATGAGAGTCTAGATTAGCTGGGAGTGTACCATCTCCTAAAAACAGTTTCCACATTGACAAAATGAGAAAAAAAAAATCAAAAAATGAATTCGTTTTGAAATTTTTTAAGTTATATATTTTTCCATTTCAATATTGTGATGAGTAATGAATTTATTCAGAGTGTAGCATACGATAATTCTGATGATTTGCAACATGTCAACTTCATTTTTTCATAAACTTTCATTTCACTATTTTGAGGATTATAGTTTAATGAGGAAACTGACCTTAGGGTAAGGTAGTTTGGTTGTGTATAAGTTAGAAGCAAAGGCCCAAAGAATTGCACTTGTGCCTTTACACATGTTTGATTCTATCTATGAGAGAAAGAAAACAAAATGAGCTCATGATTGGCAAAAGACATAATGAGTTTTGGGTGGCTAGGGTGGGGAGGTGGAGAGCACTCTGTTGTGTACATGACTCATACTACTTCATTAATTGTGGGTTCTTTCAGAATGATGAAATTGCAAAGTATCTGGGAGCTGAAGGCTCAAAATCCATCTCCTATTGTGAGCCAGGGAAGATGCTAAATATCCTCCTCTCCTCTCCTCTCCTCTCATCAAGTACTGTCCAGCACAAAAGAAATGATCAACAATGCTCCAAATGTCGTTTCTGTTGTATTGTTTGCTTGTTTTCATCTTGTGGCATATATATATTATTTTTTTCAGGGTTTGAAAGTAACTTAGCCAACATTCAGTTTCCACATTGACAAAAGGGATAATTTAAACCTGATTCAGCAAAACATGCAGAACATAATAAATAATGTTCTTTTGGCAGAACATGAAGGGTTGCACATCAAAATTCAATGTCAAATCACTCTCAAGGCACAAAAAGACAAGCCAAAATGAGCACCCCGTAGATAGAGCTCAATGTGGGTATTGAGGGTCTCTTTTCAACCAGAGCTTTTGGTATTCCCAGCTCCCAACTTGTAATTAAAAGGCACTAGGAGTGAAACGGATTGAAGGCTGAAGCCAGAGTCATTTTCTTGTGCAAAATAGGAAGCAGGGATTCAAACCTCAAGGTGGCCCCTGATATATTCATTGCAATTTTGTGTAAGCAAGATGACACAGTACTGAATGTAACCATGAGGCTAGATCAAGAGATGTAAACCCAAAGTTGAGCTCAGAAATTAAAATCAGAAGAAGTATATAAACCTATATAGCGGATCCAAGGGGGAGACACTCCTACCTTGACTAGAAACCTCTATTTTGGTGGTGAGCCTTCAAAGTTTCTCTTTTTTTTGGTTGTGATGGACTGATCAAAATGGCTCATTGCAACCAAAAAATGAAAAATTGACAATCACCCCCAAATCTTATGAATTCAAAAATGAATAAATAAGTACCCCCAGTTAGTTTAAAACGGGGTTATAATTAGTCCAGGTTGAAAATGGTGACCAACTGCTTTGAAAATAAAAATATCATGCACCCTATGACAAGGCTGGAGGGGGCTTAGTTTTTTATTCTGTTCCTAATGTATTCCCACTGTGCTGCGATCAAGCAGCAGCAGCAGAAGGTTTCTGGCACAAAGAGATGAGTTGTGGCAGAGAGGGTTTGCTCAAACATCACCACTGATCAAGGTGGCACACAGCTATAGGCGTTAATTGCAGCTGATCTGAGATTAGCACATGCAGCGTACAGCCAGCGAGTCCACCACCCTTGCATCATGTGTTCTTCATTTCACCATCTTTTCATGAGCAAACTAAGTTAGTCTAAGTTGGGTGATCGATCGATCGATCTTCTGCAGCGAAAAATGGAAGACGGTGAATCAAACCAGGCAAATCATGCAAAATTAGGCAGCGTTGCTGCAGGAAGGAAGAACTTAGAAGAAAGCTCCCAAGACTTTCCGATCCACAAGGCGCCAAGAATGTCGGGTGGGGACGGCGGGCCAGGGCCAGGCCAGCGTCCCCCGACGACGAGGACCGGGAATCGCGGCACACGACGATCCCGAGTCTCTACGTGTCATAAACACAGCAACTGAGCGTGCACGTTGTCATTAATGAAAATACATTATTATATCCAATTCCTGGACCCTATGGCCCCCCCGTATGCGTAGCTGCTTTACACCGCGTGGCCCCACCCTAGTGTTTGCTGCAGCTGCTGCACTTTACCGGGTTCGAGAGTAATTATAGTAGTTGTACAGTTCTTTACCAACTTGTGTGAGTTCTGTTCAGTTGATTGAATTCCTTACCAACTCTTCCTTACCAACTCTGTTAAGTTCTCTCTCCCATTATTCATATGCAACTTCTCTCAATACTTACACACGTTTTTAAAAAAAAAAACTTCAATGTAAGGTAACAGAGTTTCTGAATTCTTTTCTCAATTTTGTTATGTACAAACCAAAGTGGCCAATGATCCACAAGTAGTTTTAGCCAACTTGTGGTTACAAGCTAAATATGAAAGTAAATTTTAAAAAATATATTTACATATATATTTTTGGCTACATACTTGAACCATGTATAGAATTCTTGTATTTTTTCCCAAAAACTTGGTCAAATTTTGGCTATCGAAAATCTCGCTTGATTTTAGCATTTTTAATTTATAGTTTAGCCTTTTGATTATTATAGCCAGGAGAAAAAAAAGGCTGGCTGAAAGAATGACAACCATGTTGGGAAGTTATTTGGACAGAAGATGATGGTGGATGAGATTGATTACTTTGTTCCTGTGCCTCGAAATTTGTTTTTGGGTGAAAATTTTTGCAATACATATGTTGGTGGTGTTGCATAAGCTTTGCAATGGCCATTTTCAGGGTTTTAAAATGGGTATTGCAGCATGGCCAAACATCATGTAGCACACAAGTACCTTGGGTAGTAGGGCAAGAACATACTTGTTACAATGTGTGAAGCGAACATACATCATGTTGCTCCCTTGGCAACAATGTGTGAACCGAACATACATCACGTTTAATTGGAGCCTTTTTGGTTCGCTCTATTCCCGAATATCCATTCACCGCCACAGGGAACGGCCATTGGGAATGCAGTGAACCAAGAAGGGTCCTGACAGTCAGGACTGCATTGGATGAGGATTTTCATCCACCACAAATGGGATGTAACTCCGGTTATCATCGATAATTAGCCTAAGGTTACACCGGGGCATTCCCCATATAATAAGCTTAGCCTTGAGTAAAGCAGATCCTACACTTGTACAATGGCTAAACCCTAAAACGTCTTGGGTCTCTTCTAAACAATATAAATACTCTTTCCTTGCTCTAGATCGTGGTCACTGAGTCCAATTTTAACCTCGGTCCAAATTGAACCTTAGGAAAATAGTCTATAAAGGCTGGGGTTTTTTTTTTACACAAAGATTATTTTGCAACTCAAGTTTCAAGGCAAAAATGACTGATGACAGAAAATGGAACACATCCCAAAATCAATGAATTTCAATTTTGGACATGTCCATGAAACGTAACAAATTTTTTTTTGACAAGTTCAAAAACTCAAATTATGTTTTTAGCATTCGTCAATGACGAGAATGATTATTTTACCATTATAATGTACTTGTAGGGTTTGGCACCATACCCCCAAAACAATGTTTTAAAATAATGCTGGCAAGTTCAAAAGGAGGAGGCTTGTTTTTCTTCTTAGGGTTCACCTTCCAATTACCGAGGTCATGAGCAACACAAGAATAGTGAGACGCACAAGTTACAAGGTTCATAGTCAATATCATCATGATTTTGGTGGGATTCTAACTACCCTACTTCTGATCAAAGTCTTTTGGAGCTCATTGTTTTCAAGATTAGGTAGGTAGTAGCTAGGGATGCAAAATGAGAAGACGACAAAGTACCAATCATATTTGCATAGGCCCATTGACAAACAATGAAAATGGACTACAAGTGTGAATATTGGTGATGGGTTTCCAAGTGTGAACTTGTATATGCATAGTCATGGCTTCGTGTGTAACATACTTTAATTATTGCTCTGCATTTTGAATTGGAATTTCTTCATACATGTGTTATGCACAAATGCAGCCTTTACCACAATCTAGTGTTTTGAAACATAATGGGAATGTGTGGTAACTTAGTTTTGCTATGATGTCTCAAATGCTCACCTCTCTTCAAAAATATATGATAAGTTTTGTTCATAAGTTATTAGATAAAATCCGGGACTGCACATTTTACCTAATAAGTTTAGAGTGCATCCTTTTCTTTGTGGAGATCAGTGTTATTTATTTTCAGTTTTGTGATTTAGCCAAAGTAGAAATGATCCACACGAAGATTTAGTCAAATTTGGTTACAAGCTTAATATGAAAATAAAAATTGCAAACTTTTTCTTTTTTTTGGTGGCTGCCTACATGAACCATCCAGAGAAATTGTGGAATTTTTTCTTAAATTTTGATCAAAAGCTGGCCATTGAAAATCCCAAGAAACACTTGATTTTAGCACTTTTAGTTTTTAAATATAGCTTTCTGGCTAAATATAGCCAGCTGTAAAAAAAGGCCCCTCAAGATCTAAGGTAGCATCAGTCATCTTTTATCACTAGCAAAATAATTTCATCATTGTTTATTAGGTCAATAATGATATTAACTACAATATTTGGGGATGAGCATCAATTGAGGCACACTCAACAAGACAAGGACTTCACTTACCACTTGGAGTGTGTTCTTTTCATTGTGGAGACTTAGGGTAGTGGCATGGGTCATCTTTTGTCAATAGCAAAATAATTTCATCATTGTTTATTAGGTCCATATGACATTAACTACAGTATTTAGTAGGATGATCAATGAGCATTAATGTAGGCACACTCAACAAGAAGAAAGCTTCTCTAATAATTGTGACTCTCATCACAAAGAGATTTTTTTTGTAGAGAAAAATTAGGGTTAGTACGGAACATAGTTTGCTAATCATGAGAGGTTTGCATGAAAAAAAATTCTAACGAAATGATTTCCCAATTTACTAGAGACTACATAAATGTCCAGATACTTAAATGCACACATAATTTGTCAACTAAAAGCAAATTCAATTATTAAAGTTATCCATAAAGTCAGGCGGTTAGGGAGCGAGAACAGCCAGTTTCGGCATAATAGGGCATCAAATGCTTAACTGGGAATGAAATTTTACAAAACGAAATAACTGGGACCCAAACTAGTTTTTCCACCAATTTTGGTGGTAAACTGAGTTTCATCCCCTCTTTGCTTTTCCCTGAGCGCCTTCACTGCTGCTACCTATACAATTTACTATAATTACTCTCGAACCTTGTGCGTTAAATGCTGAGTTTCAGCATTTTATACTGAGATTTAATAAAACGAGTGGGTGCCCGTGACCTTCGGCCACTGTGATCATCCAGCCGGACGTACATTTCATCCATCCCCTTAATCGGGACGGACAGTAGCTAAAAAAAAAGCTTCCCCAAAATTCGTCCCGTCATCAAGCCGGACGGACATTTCATCCATCCCCTTAATTGAGACGGACAGTAGCTAAAAGTGAGAAAAGGTCGTCTTGGTCAATACAAAAAAAGAAAAAAATTGATTCTGGGCTGTCGAAGGCCTAAATTTATTTTTTCTGGTCTTCCCCTAAATCCGTCCCGTCATCAAGCCGGACGGACATTTCATCCATCCCCTTAATGGGGACGGACAGTAGCTAAAAGAAAAAAAAGGTAGTCTTGGTCAATACAAAAAA
>Ga0116229_10003916_pt1 | contig 24457 bp, 8 predicted proteins | sample S1TSphgellanicum_3_FD_87313 | JGI IMG/M metagenome (GOLD analysis project Ga0116229, IMG submission 87313) | Host-associated microbial communities from peat moss isolated from Minnesota, USA - S1T2_Fc - Sphagnum magellanicum MG | ecosystem: Host-associated > Plants > Peat moss > Unclassified...
CACAAGTTTGTGTATTTCATGTGACAAGAACCTTGGAGAGTTCTTGATGTTGTGTTTTGTGTTGTGAGCATTATGTTGTAGTTTCCTTTCAATAAAGATTTATGTTTGCACTTGAATAGATCTCCTATTTGTTAACAAAACCAAGCTAGTGAAAAAGCAAATGCAAGAGTTTAAAGAGTAAGGAAAGTGGGGATTTGGAGGAGATTTTTAAAAACTTTTTGATATGCTGCAAACTGGAGACAACTTTGTAGTGCCAATTATTTAAAAGGAATGTAAAAGGAGATAATTTCTACATTTTACAATGTCAACAACCAAAACATATGGTTCATGAATCTTTTGCTTGTGTTTGGGGTCAATGTGAATTTGAAGTGGGTGACTATGTAGTGGCTGGGATTTATTATTAGAAATGGGAGAGGGGTAATCAGTCCTATGTTTATTTGGACAACTCCAACATAACATATATAGATGTTCATTTGGTCAAAGCTATTAAGAGTAGGTTATAGGTAGGTTAGCCTAGGTAGGTAAGAGGTACCTATTAATAAATGCATGTACTTAGATAATGTGTAAGTTATAATCTACTAGGCCTTATAGGTACCTATTAGGTCTATGTTTATACCTACCTAATAAGCTATTTATGCCTATGTTATTTAGTAGGCTACATAGGCACCTACTAGCTTATTAATAGATTTAGCTTAAACATACTAAATAAATACCCTAGCCTATTAAGTAGGTCTAGGTTTAAACTACCTACTTAATACTAAGCTAGGCTACCTACATAGTAGCCTAAGTGGCCTAGCCTAGGTTAGCTACATAACTACCTAATATAGGCCTAGGTGGCCTAAGTAGCTTAAGTTAGGTTACATACTTACAGGTTTAATAGGTCTAAGTGGCCCAGGTTAAGCTACCTACCTTGTAGGCCTAGGTTGCCTACGTTACATATGTAACTACCAAGTAGACTTCGATATCCTAAGTGGATTAGGCTACTTAGTTTGTAGGATAGGCTACCTACCTACTAGGCCTAAGTGGCCTATGTCATTTATCTAGTAGGCTTAGGCTATGTGCTTATAGTAGGCCTAGGCTAGTAGGCTACCTAAATGGCTAATATGTAAATACTTAGTAAGCCTAGGTCACTTAAGATATCTATTTAGAAGGCTTACTCTACCTAGTTATAGGCTATTTAATAGTCTTAAGCTACATATTAGGTAACCTACTAAGTAGGTATAAGATACTAGGCTACTAAGTAGGTATAAGATACTAGGCTACTAACTAGGTTATTACCTAACAAGTAGTCTAGGCCTAGCTTAACCTACTGGTTATGCTAAGTTAGGTAGATAGCCTAAATTTAATAAGTAAGCTAAGTAACCAAATGAGTATGGTTCATTTGACTAAGGGTCAAATTAGGATGGTCAATTTAACTAAACCTTATCCATTAATATCACTAATTTGATTAAACCATGGCCATTTTGATGAACATTTGTCATTTTGACTAGATTTTCGACTTGACACTTGGTGAAAAAGGTCACTTTAGTCAAATGTATTAATCAAATGTAACATGTGTTTTTCATGCCCCAAACCTTTGGGTGAAAGCATCCTTGGGTGGTACCACTAAGAATGTCATGTCTTGATTTTCCTAAACCCATTGAATTTTGAAAACTCATAGGAAACTTTTAAATAAATATTTTCATAATTTTTTGTAATGAGTACATTTATTAGGTTCCATAGATTTTGAAATCTCAATAGTAAAAAAAATATTATGTATTTTGATGTTCCTAATCATTGCGTTTAAGGTCCATTCATTATATAAAGAACTAGCATGACCAAGGTTGTTGTCCTTGGGAAGGAATGACTAATGTTTGTAGACCCATGTGGCATGCATTAATTGGATTGACGTAATTAGGTGTTGATGGAAGGATATGAATGAAAAAATTCAAAACTTTGAGATGAACTTCCTTACACATCAAAACAAGCATGTAGGTTAGTAGCTTGCCTACATGTGAACCTCTAGGTTAGTGTCACGACTAAAATCGGCCTTAGTTAGGGATTGCTATTTAGTGAACATGAACATGTAAGCATGATCAAACTTTTTTTGGAATATTCCATTGAAACATGGCATAGAATACTGCATGATGTGGAAGAATATTTTGCCATGTTTTCAATGATGAAAAATAAAAATGGATGGAAAACTAAAATGAATGAAAGCATAAAATGGATGAAAAAATATATGAAAAAAAAGATGAACAAAACTTGTTCATAACCAAAAGTTACGTCTTAATCCAAACATTACCTTTTCATAACCAAGAGGTATGTGTCAACCAAAACACCACCTATTCATCTCCAAGAGGTATCTTCCCATTAAAAAATGAGATAGTATGAGACTGCACATTTTCTATACCATTTCAACTTGATTTTTATTTGAATTTAGTCTTTCAAACCTCTTATGTCTAGGAACATTCTTGCTACTTGAAAGATAAAATGGATGAAAAAAAAGGATGAACAAAACTTGTTCACAACCAAAAGTTATGTGTTAATCAAATTCTACCTTTTCATAACCGAAAAGTATGTGCCAATTGAAACACCACATGTTCATCTCCAAGAGGTATGTTCCCATAAGGAATTGAGACTATATGAGAATGCGCATTCTTTATACCATTTCAACATGTCTTTTTATTTGAATTCAGTCTTTCAAATCTTTTGTGTTTAGGAGCATTCTTATTACTTGAAGAATAAAATTGCATTTTTCCCCCCTCTCCACCAAAACTACCTAGCTCCAACTTTTTTATTGCTACAACCCATTTGCAATTTTTAAACATCTATTTTACAATGGCAAAAATAAAATTCACAACAATGGTTACACCAAACACCTTAGAGACTATGATTGAATACACTTTAATTTCAAGCATACTAGATAGAATATGCAAAATGATAAAAACACCTTTGGAATATCTAAGAGATCCCACCTTGCTAGAGCCCCTCAAGTAGTTGCTAGAAATTAGAACATGGGGATCAAAATGGAAAAAACAAATTGACAAAACAAATGAATGGGCGGCATGGCAATGGGTAAATGCGAAGATTAACAAAGAAAGTCTTATATTGCTCAAACAAACTGTAAACATTCCGAAGGAGGATATGGAAGATTACTATTGGGCGATGTTTACACATGCCATGGATTTCTTCCAAGAATAAGCAAGTTTGAAAAAGCTGATTCCAAAACATTTCTTTACAAACTTATTAAAGGATTTGTTGATGAAAGATTTATAACCCTTGGGAACCTCCTTTCAACAAAATTTATGGAACCTAATAGATGACTTTATACAACTCTAAGCAAGCGAGCTTGGGTGCCACAAGATTTAATTAACAAAGTGATAAAATAACCTGTGAATTGTCAAATGATAGGCCCAAACCTGAAACCACGAGATGTTTACAATGGTAGGAAAAAAAGATGTCCCAAGAATTGAAGGAGAAACCAAAATACCATTCTTGGTAGTAATTTATGGTTTAATAGACTTTTTAATATGAATGAGGGCTGAAGTTGAACATAGGAGTTGCTTGTTGAAAAATCCTTGATTCTTGTAACTCCAAAAGACGCATCTATAGTACCCATTTAGTCCTTAGAACTCCAAAGGATGCATATATAGTACCTAATCAATCCCTAGAAGTCAACCGAGGCCTATAAAAGATTCATATAGTGATTACATTATCATTACAATTCCAATAAATTTTTAATTACATTTTCCCACTTGCTATTGTTTGCATTTTTTATATCATCACTATCCACTTGCATTGATTACACTTCTAATGTAATATTACAATCCTATTACCTTGACAAAATATTTGTAGCCTCCCACCTAATATTATTAATTTGCATATTTAATTGCCTTACTCAATATTAAAATTTCAATTGGATTTCTTCCAAACATGACAAATAGATCACAGATTATTAGCAAACTACCACTAATAACTCAATGCATGATTGAAAACGCATTGTTGCATTTAATTTTGGACACAATTTTCAAGCAAATATAATGACCATGGCGAGTTCCTCAAGACGACAGTAGATTCAACCCTTTATGTGGATTATTAAAAATCAAGAAATGGGGCAACCTACAAAGACAAAGTGGATAGCATAAATGAGTGGGCTACCTGGCGATGGCAAACAAAAAGATAAAATAACAAGGTCCATTTATTGCCATAAACAAGCCAAGGCAAAGCCTTCGATCAATAACACAATATTGAAAACTATCATTGGGCAATGTTCAAATATGCGATGGAATTCTTGAAACAACGTGTAAACCTTTAAAAATCACTTCCAAAACATTACTTTACTAACCTTTTCAAAGATTTATCAAATGAAAATTCAGTTGCCCTATGTGAATTATTAGCAACAAAAATTGGAAAACCCAAAAGAAGATTATATGCAACTCTAAGGAGGCAAGCCTAGGTCCCATAACAAGAAAAAAATGAAGTCCTACAACCATCTATGAATCGACGGATGATTGGATCACCACCAAAAACCAAGAGAAGTGTGGGATAGTCAAAAAAGATGACACCAAAACCCTTGACGATAAAATAGTGTTTATTCAATCGCACTATGTAATACAAATAATATTTAATGTCTATGTGTAGAAATAAGATGTAATTAATGGAAATTTGATTGAATAAAAATGGATTCAGTTACAATTATAGATAAAAATTGATTTTGTTAATAATTTTGTTAACAACAATTCTATGAAAACTAGAAGGACATTTGTGATAATTGAAGCAAAAGAAAATAAGACCCTGGATGTGTTCTACAATTGAGAAGCAAAACGAGGGCAATAATGAATGAAAAGTTCTATGTATGCATGTGGAATTGGTATAATTAGAAAATAGACACAAATGTCCTAAACAATTGTATATAATGAAAAAGAGGCATGGCGGAAATAAAAATTTTCCATTGCAAGTGTAGGTTTGAAAATGTTAGAACTTCAAGAGTCTTACATTTGTATCCAACAATGGATCAAAGACAGATGAAAGTGAATGCATAATATAGTGTTAGAAAGGGATATTAGGCATAAAAAAATAACATGCAAGAATACAAAGTGTATGCCATAGTGATACAGATGTTTGACCTCGATTTTGTGAACAGCTTATGACAAGCTCCAAGGGACAATCTATGGCTAGGTGAACCAATAAACCAAAACTACAAGACCCATTTATTACACCAAGCAGAATATTTGTTGGGGACGAGCAAAGCGAACCAATGTTCATTGGTAGAAGCTGCCCACAAGAAATGGCCAAATAATGAAAATGATCTAGATGATGATGAATATGAGTTGCCAATTTTAAAATACAATGCAAACTAGGAAGCATTTATCAAACAGAAAGAAGGTTCGCCCCAATGAAAGATAAGGAGCTAAAAACACCATTGCGATTGGCATCAAAAGAAGGAAAAGACGTAGAAAGCACAGATAAAAAGTGTTGTGGGTCAAACAATCATGTCATTATTAAATTGCAAGATAAGTAGAATACGAGTCACCATCATATGTCTATGACAATAGGAACACATCCAAATGAAGACTGTTAGAAAAACTATAAGTACTTCATTTTTCGCAAAAAAAAATGTCCCACAAACAACACATGCCATTGTTAAAAAGAAGAAGTTAAAGTCAATAGATCTTGTTTCACAATATTGACTCAGTATGTGTAGTGGATATAATTAGCAAGGAACATAGCCAAAAAAACGAAGTCAAAAAAGATGTTAGAAGAAACCAACACTGAATAGTTCTTTACTTTGCTAGAGAGCCCTCAAAAAAGTGATGTGAATAGGTAGGCCAGAGATAGTGAAGATAGCAAAACAACTTTGTAAGGATACAAGCATTTGAGTGTAATCGTGGCATTAACGAAACAATTTACAAACAATTTCAATCTTCTAGCCTCCAAAATGAAAAAAGGTTGAAAATGCAAAGCGCCACACAAGGAAGAGATCTTTAAAAATGGTGTACTTTTTTTTAAAAAAAGTGACAAGGAAGCAAAAGATGCAACATCTTTAAGGTAAGAAGACGAGGACGAGATGTTAATTGTCATAGAAAGGGACATCTAACAGTCTAAAGACACACGAACAATGTATTGAATGTGTCCATATTCAACTTTATCATAATAGGGAGGAAATGGAAGCAAAATATTCAACTTGTTTTGATTGTCATATAAATTATATTTGTGGCCTGTTTCCAACATAACAATTTTGAACTCATCTCCAATTCTTCATATAAGATATTTATGATTTGATTTTAGCATAAACATTTTGAACTCTAATTGAATCTCAAATATATAAAAAGGTTGTGAACTCCATTGTCGAGAATAATGTGATAAATATATTCAACAGATGCAAACATGCCAAACGCCAACACTTATGAATATAATGATGAGAAATGAAACATGGTTACATAACTTAACAATGTTTGTATGTTACACATCATGGATATATGGTAAAAGTGTAAAAGGATTTTGTGCACATGCTAACGCAAGATGTCTTGAAGAGTCAATAGTAGTTTTCAAATTTGTAAACATTCTTACATTGTTATCCTAAAAAAGGACACTTACAACAAAAGAACTAAAAAATTTTTATTTGTAATCATTATTTTTTTTCTATTTAATTTTGAAGATAATAATTTTTAAAATAACAATTTTGATACCCAATATATTTTAATACTCTAAGACTCCAAAAAAATAAAATTCTTTTATAACATTTCAAAATAGATAAATAAAGATAAGGAGGACAAAAAATATGAAAAATATATATATTTTTTGGGTATTATTGGCTACCAATTTGACTTATCATATAGGTTTGGAAAATTGGGAGTTTTATTCCTTTGAAATCTAGACATTTTGGGCGATTTTTTCCATGGGAAACCCAACAACACAAGATAGGTTTAACCCATGTGTTTCACATCAAAGTTTGATGGAATTTCGCCCCATTGGGGTTATATATTTAATTTCCCTAAAGATTTGTTTAGATTTCTATTAAAGTTTCAATGATTAAAATATTCAAAATTCAGTTTCTTTGAAGCCCAATTAGTAAATTCCTTTTGTTGGTTTAAGATTTCATTTGGATTTATAATATGTGCAAAATTAATTTGTATTTGTTAGGATTTGTAACTAAAAACAAATAATCATTCAAATGGTTTGAGATGAGATGTGAGAACATCGCATTGATCAAATGAGTTGAAAATTTTGGAACAAATGATGAAGGCTTAAAGAAAAAGCCAGAGTTTAGAGGAACCTATTCTAGTGCTTCATCCTTAATGTAGCGCAAAATAGAACTACTATATCTATAACATTTCTTTTGTATAGGTGGAAATGGAATGGTGGAAAAATGATGAACCATTGCTTTTGAATATTTTTGCAACAAAAGACTCAATGGTAGGGTGGGGAAGAATTCTTCACGAGCAAAAAAAGGAATTGTCCTCTGCCTTGGAAGCAACCAATCTCTGTGTCAAGCAATTTAATGTTAATTATCAAGGCTTAACCAAAAGCCCACATGAAATACATGAAATTGTGAAGGTTAAACTTACTCATAATGTAAATCAAATTTGGACTTCTTCTTCATAAGAGCATCTGGGTTGTTATTTTTCTTCTTTGCAACATCAATTTTCTCTTCAAGAACATCCAATAGTAGTTGCAAAAGCTCAAGATAAACATCCCAATTTGGCTCAAGCAGAAAAGCATGTTTTCCAAGATTTTGACATGTTCTCAAATAATTACCTACTTCAGGGATAACCTTTTAATGAGATCTATAAAACAAAATGAGAGAGGCAAAAAAAAGAAGAAAAAAAAGATAAAATTGGGCTAAGTTGAACGCAAAAGGAATTGAAAAAAACATGAGGAAGAATTGATGTCCACCACTAGACTCCTAGGAGATGACAAGGCAAGGAGAAGCGGTTGGAAAATGTCAAGGTGGATTTTGTGTCCAACTCTAAAAGGCAAGCCACTATTTGACATTGTCATAATATCTTGGGTGGTTCAATTGAAATACACATCATCATCTTGAATGTCTCCTTGCTGCATATCCCTTGAAAAAACCAAACTTCCATTTTCATGCACTAGGAGAAAAGCCATGTTCATGAGAATCTATGACATATAGGAGATATGTTAGTATTGAGCTCACATAGATGTAGGAAGCCTTGGTGTAATTCAAAAAATGTTTACCTTTTTATTTGGGAATTGGGGATTTGTGTGGTGCATACTGTTGATGATTGCAAATTTTGAGTGAATTTTGAAGTTATAGTTCTCCAAGTAGGACTTAATGTCTCTCAAAACCTAGAAGTCGTCATCATAAAAAAAAGGATGTAACCATCCCTTGCAAGATACTTGTTCGCAAATTTGAAAATGGAAACAAGTGTAATCATACTAACATGTACCAAAAGTAGTCATAACCACTACTCAATTTTGTGAATTTTGGATTGTAAAAATAATTATATCTATATATAATATTTTATTATGAATACATTATGTACATGTCATAAAATTTTGGAATCAATTTAATGAGTGAAAAATATGTATAAAGACTTTTAACCTCTTATAACAACTACTTAAAAGTTGCATAAAAGTAGCTTGAAGTGATTTTGACACTAAAAACACAATTTGAAACTATTTTTTAATGACATATTTTTTAATTAAAAAAATATACACCTTAACATCATAGTATTAAAAAAAAATTAATAAGACATATTAAAAAAATTCCAATAAGATTTTAAGAATAAAGTAATGGTCTAAGGGGGCACACGTACCTCATGATAGAATGGTTGGACCCAAACAACATAATTGTCAACTTTTGCATTCCACTTGGGAATAGTCATAGGGTCTAACACATGTAGATAGGCAAATTTCTTGGGACTTCAATAATGATGACATCTGCTCTATCTTTTGGGGAGTCTTGCGAGAATTTAAGACAATCTTAATTATTGAATTTGATAGAACTAGGTAATTCAATGAGGAATAAGGTTTCGAACCAATATTACCTTCATTTAAAAATATTTTATATCTTAAAAGCCAAGGGACCACGCATGAATTGAAACTTTTATCTTCACCAATGAAGGTTAATCGATATTGGGAGCCTTTGTAACCAACCTTGGGGTCTTGTGGTTGGCAGTGAATACTGGGCTTCAAGGTGGTTGAAGATGAAATCTCCCTTTTGAAATCTCGAGTGACTTTTACACAAGTCTTTTCCTCCTTTATGTGTGTGAAGATGGTTTAACAACATGACCCCTCCTACTCTTAAAAGTTCTAGGAGAGTCTTCCTTGTGAGCAACATGGTTAAAAGAATCCTGGAACTCAAACAACTCAACATTTACATCTTGTTCAAGGTTCTTAATGTTAGTTAAAGTTGGAATGACCCCTAAAGTGCCTGAAACTTGGGCATCCTTTTTCTTTTTCTTCCTCTTATCAATATCCTCCTTTTTATCTCCATGAGAAAAAGCCAGCTTCTCCAAGAATCCCATATCAAATTTCTTTCACTTTGACTTCTCTAAGACAAGAGTATAATCTAGAGGACAATCAAGGTACCGACCATAATAAGGAAGATGAAAGGAACCCCAGTCTCTAACAAGTTCCTTTCAATACATAGTGCAATCAAATTTTTAATTACACCAAATGTTGAAGAGTCTAGACATTTCATTACCACAAATCATGGTTTTTTAAAAGGTTCAAATTGACTAACTTGTCATTTTAACTAATGGACATGTACATTTTGAAAGGCCTAGAACTTGAATGACACATGTATGTGTTGATTAATCAATTTGACTATAGTGGTTTATTTTACTATATACACATAGTCAAATCGTACAACTTTAGTCAAAATGGCCAATGGTCATTAACTAAATTGAATAATTAGTCAAGATGGCCAAATATCTTTAATCAAAATGATCAATGGTCTTTACTCAAGTTGAACACTTAGTCAAAATGACCAATGATCTTTAATAAAAATGACTAATGGTCTTTAATCAAGTTGAACATTTAGTTAACATGGCTAATGATCTTTAGTCAAATATGACATGGTCTATTACCCTCTGTATCTACCTCTCGCTTATTCATCCACTTATTTATTTAGTTAATTATTTGCCTACGTATTACCCACCCACCCGCCTACTTATTATTCACATACCAACCTATTTACCTATACCTTCTCACCTACCTACCTACTTACCTACCCACCTACCTACTTATCCACCCACTTACCAACTTAATTTTAACCACTAAGTTATTCATTTTTACACATATAAATTATATAATATAATTGTGTAATAATATAGCTCAACACATGTAGAATAAATTTATTTATAATATATTATCATAGTCTTTTACCATTAAAATTTATTTGAATGAATAATATTTAATTTAATTGCATTGAATATTTTTAATGGATTATATTTTGAATACATTATTTGAGATATTAATGGTTTTTATATTACCTATATGTATAATATTGATTAAAATAATTTCCTTACATTATGCAGTTTAATATTATGTTCATTTGTATTCATATTAGAAATTTACTAATATTCATTTTTGAATCATTGTAAAATAATTGTATGAACACTTAGGGTACCACAAATTCATCTGAGGTTAATAATTATATAGTTATACAAGGTGTCACATTGTCCATTTAATAGTAATTACTTTTAAGTTATACAAAAGTCATTTTATAAATCTCCTAAGTTTAAAACATATAATGGGACCCATTTTCCAATGTCACATGATATTATTTAATTAAATATAAAAATGGCCATGACATCATGATAATATTTTCCATGTCATTTGAAGTAGTTGAAATTTAGTCGTAAATTATATCTACATATTTCATTACTTGAAAAAAGGACAGCAAGATAATTCACATCGGTATTATATTTTCTATCACATTGGGACCTCCATGAAAAGAGTTTTATGGCAACAATACCATTGCAAGATTCATCCAGGAGCTTGGTAGTAGTAAATTTGGTGTTCAAATTTGTTGAGCTAAAACAAATTTAATTGTGCTTGAAGATAATGTTGTCTACTAACATTTAGATGGCAATGGCTTCAATTTCATTTATGATTTTTTTTCTTTTTTATGTATGGGTAGTTCCAAGGCATGGAATTGTTGAAGGAAAATAATGATCAACAACATCCTTCAAAGCTTGTTGCTTACATATTATTTTGTATTTTTGGACGTTGTTAACTACTTCAACCTTGAATGTACAAGTAGCAATCATAGTGAATACAAGATGGTCCCCTACTTTCAACTCATTAGTTGTCTTGAACTCTTTCCATCCATTCCCAATGCTTAATATTTTGGGTGACCCATTGATTGTTTTGCCTTTAGTAACACACACTTTCATGCGCTTGATTTTTTTGTGTCTTCCTTGCATTGTCACTTTTGTGCCAATCTTGCCACCATGCTTCATTAGGAATTTATGGGCAACTAGACCTGAAAAAAATCAAAAATGGTTTAGGGTAGATCAATGTGGCATTTTCAAGCTAGTATCAATGTGAGAATATTAACAAATTGTATAATGCAAAAACCTATTGTCACGCAAAATGATAGGAAATAATACACCCATTTAATTTTTGAATGGGTATTAAAAATGATACTAGTTTTATATTATAAATTGACTAAAAAAATTTGGTTTTTAATTCTAAAATTAGCTCTTGCAGATTATAGGACTTGTAAGAAGAACTTTTATACAATTACCAAGTGGTCTTTAGACATGCTGTTGTGTGTGAAAATTTGATGGAATGTTGGTGCTTTCAAACCACATTTTGCTACTACCACCTAGTATATACTAGGTGCATGTGGCACTATATGCATGATGTTATATAATATGGAAATCTTATGGAATTCTAATGTTTCCAAACCACACTCAAAACTCAATGTGTCAAAATTTTATGTGCATGCATGTGACTAGCACCATCACGATATAAGTTAGCATACACATGATATAACTATTTTAGTTCTTCTATCAACTCATGCACCATTGATATGCAAACAAGATCCAACTCCAAATCCTTCATTCTCCATCTATCAACTAATCTAACATATTACAAAACAAATTGGCAATTGTCAACTTAAGTGCAAAAAAATGGATTATTCACCAATTGGGTTTTATAAAAGAGTCTAAAAACAAATTCAACATAGCCATTTTATCCTCATTCAAAGCAACGCAACATAACCTCCCCCCCCCTCCCAAGCATTTCTTCATATAACATGAACTTATATATTCCTCAACAACACTGTGCATTAAGGTGCCCCAAGAACACAAAAAACTTTTGATAGCTTCTCTTCAACCTTTTCATGGCTCATCACCTTCTACTATTATTGTCCATCCACAAGCCCCATGTAATCAAACATACATAGCATTAATCATTATAAACTTTTCAAATTGAATATTTTTTTCCAAGGTTCATTAGATTCCATTCACCAATGTTGTTTATGTTATTAAGTTTGGTAATACATATCCAATTCACCTATCTTGCATATTTGATAAATTAGATATTGTTATTATTATACATTGAAATAAAATTTCATAATAAATTTAGTATGATATATTATAAATAAATCTTTATATTGTAATTTCAAAATAAAATAGATTCTGAAGAATTGTAAGTGGTGGGAAATTTTATATAATTTATTTGTACATTAAAAACTTGTTAATATCATATTAAATTAAAAATTTATATTATTAGTAAGGGACAATACTAAGGCTACCACTAGTAACTATTCTAAGTTACTAAGCTCCTAGTGCCTATGGCACTAATTAGTTTAAAGATTTCTACCCCTTAACATGATATGTTGTGAAATTGTGTGTACTAGGGAACTTTAGGTCAAAATGATGCTAGGAAATTATTGTTAATATAAATTGGAACTTTTATCATGAATTTACATCCCATATCTTAGGATGTGCTAGTGGAAATTGATAGATTTAATGGGCACCACGTGGTCCAATGCCTTTTTGATTGAAAATCATTTCAAGGAGTGATAATGATATGAATCCTTAGAGTATAATATATGCATCAGAAATCATGTGTATATCATGATGAAAAAGATGACCTAAATTGATTATCTAGAAGTATAATTTGGTACATTGAATAAGCAAAAACAAATCCAAAGTTGTTCTCAATACAAAAAATTACGCAAATTCATGCAATGAATACCTAATGGTTTGAAACTCCATGTTATTTGTAGTCATTGAGTTTTCAAAATTTTATCATTAATTAATATTATGGGAAAAATACGTTTAAGGGAATTGGAATCACAACATTATCAAACTTTTGCCAATTATAAGTATCATTGTCAATAATAATACATTGTCCTTGATTAATAAATTTAGCAATTATAATAATTGTAATGTTAAAATAATTACATGATAGTAAAAAAAATTAGAAAATTTAATTTAAAATAATGACATAAAATAATTTAATTTTGTAATTGTAATTTCTAGTTCTCAATGGTTTAAAAAAAAAATTATGATTAAATAGGTAAATCCTAACATTCTAAGGAACTTTCTTGAAAATTAGATACATGTAAGCCGTTAAGCCCTTTCCTAGAAAATGTTAAATCAACCAAAGAGAGTAAATGCAATCAAAACAAAAGTATTACTGCAATTTTTCCCTCAATCTACCCTTTGCCCCATCCATAACCTTCCAATGTGTTATGAATGTTTGAAAGGGCATGTAACATGTCCAATGACATGTTACATATCCAAAATACCCATAACATGTGCAAAACATGCATAACATGGAACCCAAACATGTTTAAGTATCACAAGGTAAAAACAAAGGGGGCAAAAGGTAGATTGGGGGAAAAAGTCATAATAATACTTTTTGTACTAACTACATTTACTTTCTTTGGCTGATTTAACATAGACTTCCAATCTACTGAACAATAATAATTGATAGATACACATTTTAGTCCTTTATATGTACATTGCCAATTTCAACCAAAATCTAATTAATCTCATCCTTCCCATTTAGACACATCTTCGCTCTCTTTATCAGATTGTGTACATTATATTTACCTTATTTTAAACTCAAGAAATTTCAACCTAACATCTAGTTTGAAGCTAAGGAAATTGATCTGGAGTAAATGTTCTAAACCACAAACTTGGGTAGTTAATATGTATTTTATCCAATTGTAACTATTGATTATGTGTCTAGTTGTAATTGGATACATATTAATCACAACTAGCAAAATCTAGTAATCAAACTTTATGGATATTAACTAACAATTGGGAAAGTTGTGATAACAAACAATCTAACATAATCTGAATTTGAAAGCTTAATATGTTGATATGACCATATTAACTAAAACATATTAAATTTTTTATTAGACCTTAAATATTGGAACTAGTCATATCATTCACATACCATGTTTAGGATGTGATCCATGCCATGGTTGTATGGATTTGCATCCTTGGACAATGAAATAATTTGTAACCTTATAAGTTAGCTTCTTTTCTATTCAATGCATCATTATCAATTGACATCATTAATTTTTTAAAAATTGAATATTTTGTCCATGTGTTAATATCAAAATAATTATAAGAATTGTTATCATGAAAAAACTATAAAAAGTTGGAAACACACTTTAAATGTGAAACCTTTGGCAATCAATAAATTATACATTGTTATTAGGATGCCATTATTGATTAATATTAATGAAAATATTTGTATCAATATTTTCCATCAATGTATCAATTATTTTTTAATTAGTAAATAAGTAATTGTTCAAAAGACATTGATTCATAAGTCATTTTGTCCTAAATCTTTATCCTCACAAATTTATCCATTGATTCAAAATTTCCAAAATGATAAATTTTATTAACTTTAAGTATTTATTCAAAAGATGTTGATGCCATTTAGTCTTGGATCTTTGTCTTTGCACTATCCGTTGTATCAACATTTTTAAAATAATAAATAAGTAACTATCAACTGACATTCAAAGATCATTTTGTCCTGAATCTTTGTCTTCACATTAATATGCATGGTAATCAAATTTGCTAAATTAATTAATCAAGACTCATTGGAAAGATATCCATTACCATAATCAAATTTGTTAAAATAACTATATTATCTAATCAATAAATTAATTAAAAAGATATTATTTGATCCATTTTATCTTGGGTCTTTGTTTCCACATTACCTATTCCATCACATTTGGTAAAAAAAAAATCATTAAGTATTCATTCAAGAATTTAAATCCTATTTATTCATGATATTTGTGTTGACATTATTATATTCTCTATCAATTTGCAAAGTAATTAAATTTTTAGGGTTTAGGGTTTAGAACATTAAATTGTTATCACTTCTTGGACTATTGAACATACTAGAAATGAAATAATGTTGAATCCCTTCTTGAATGTGAAGATGTCTAAAATGATTTAAGTGTTTGAATTTATGAAAAAATTCTACAATTAATGTTTGTCATGATTATTTTCCTTAATAAATCTCTTTTCAATAATTCTTTGTTAATCCTTTTAGATTTAAAAAATGATATATAATGGATAATGTGAAAATAAATATGTAGGATAAATTTGCCTTCATTTCTTTAATGAATAATTCATCATTAAATTATTTATATTTTGGCAAATTTTTGGATAATGTTAGACAATGATCGAGGATGAATTATTGCCCTACATTCCTTTTCAATTAATTTCCTAATTTAAATCATAATCTAACTCCAAACTTGCATACCTTAATTTACCCAACTTCAAAACACCTTGAAACCTTGAAACCTTAAATACCTTAAAGTTCCCTAATTTGCCTCCAAACCTTTAAGGTTCCATATTATTTAACCCTAAAAACCTTAAACCCTAAACTTGTTCCCTTTAAAGTTCCCCAAAAACCTTAATCCTCCAAAACTTCAAACTAAAATGTGACATAATAGAAAATTCATTTGTTAACCCTAAATCCATAATACCTTCACACCCTAAACCTGAGATCTTCATATCCTTCAAACCCTAATCATGTTCAACCCAAACCCTAAACCACTCCAACATTCCTATAATAATCTTACCATAAAACCATAAGATCCTTGGGCATGGGTTATAAATTAGTTTAAATGATCGTTATTCATACATTACATTAAATTTTATTCTTCAAGACTTTCTACCTTCAATTTTCATCTTTTCTCCCTTAAAACATAGATATATATTTTAGGTTAACCAAAAAATAAATCCCCAAATTATTTTCATTTTTTTTCGAGATATATTTTCCTCCTTCTACCTTCATAATGTTTTTGGCATAAATATAATCCCCAATTTTAATATTTTTCAACACTCCATCCATCCATGCCTCCATCCTTCCATCTTCCATTAAACCCATCCTCTGTCCATCCTCCATCCATCTCTCCATCCATCCATCCAAATGTCACGTTTCGAAAAACAAATAGTTAGGTTTTAGCTTTCATTTTCACTTTCTCGATTTCCATCTGTCTTTTTCTTGTTCCCATTCTCTTGCTCTCATACTTTCTCTCACATTTTCATTGTTTTTATTTCTTTTGCCCTTGCATTCCTTCACTTTCTCGCATTCTCCCAAATTTTGTCTTGCCATCTCACTCCTCTCCTTTTCACACTCTTTCGGTGAAAGAAGGGCATTCGGCGAAGCAAACATGCTCAAGAGGGAAATGCACTCAGCAAAGCAAACATGCTCGAGAAGGAAATGCACTTAGTGATTTCTCTTCGTGACAACTCAAGGTGAACGCATTCCAAAGCCACTCAAGGCCAACCCAACGAACACCTTTAGGTGAGACCAAAGATTTGAAGGATGGGTTTTCATCCTTCCTTTCTTATGCATTTCAAGGGTGTTGTAGGAGAAATGATAGATATGTAGAATAAAAAATTTAGAAGTCTAGGGCACAAACATTCGTTTTCACTCTCCATGGTCTCCTTACACAGAACAACTATTAGCAAGCCAATTTAAACTCAAAATCCTTCTATGCAACTATGTAAAAACAATCATTGTGCAAAGTTCAACATTTCTAGAAAGGTACCCATAACTTTTTTCCAAATATAGGTTAAGACCTGTAGAAACCAATAATCTTCAAATGTCCAAACCTTATACATTCAACCAATCTTTGCATTTTCTTGTTAAATATTCATCTTGTGTACTTTTGTGTGCTAATGTCAATCTCGTGTGTTTATATTTATGAAGCACTGTCAGAAGGTTTGATTTTAAGGGTGATTGATGTTAAATGTATTTCTACCATGAGTTTGTGTGTAACAACAAATCCCTATGCTTGTGTATGTGCATGTATCCATGTCTGTGTCTACTTGTGTCTTTGTTAATCTCTATCTCCTCTCAGACTCTATTTCATTACCATTGTCCATATCTATGTGAGCTTGTCCTTGAAGTATCAACATTACTAAAGATAGTTTATGTCTATGATCGGCCTATTATGTGTACACCTAATCATTCATTCTATTTGTCTCAATATGTTTGGCCCTATTTTTATCATTTGCATTATATGTATGATTGACCTTTTTTGTGAATGTACTTCTTTGTGTATAACTCTTCATCTAATCTATATGTGTTTGTTTCTAATTGGACATTGCCCCTCAGTTTCTTTGTGTTTACATTTGACTCAATGTCAAATTCTTAAAAATTGTGTTGGTTTTAATATCATTGTGTGCATAAGATTATTAATGTAGTTGTTTACATGTTTTTTAGATCTCATTGGATCCATTTGAATATTATTCGTACCCATCTTTATTTATATTTAGAATATATCATTTTTATATCTCATGTAGGAGAATCACAAAGACAAAAACCATCTCTAACCTAACATATCAACTATTTTATTGTGAAACAAATATTCAACAAAACAAAGACCGACAACTTCAAAAATTTCACAATGGCTAACAAACCATTGTAAGTCCTCTAATCTCTTATATTATTTGAATCAGAAAGTTTGGTGGTCATTAGGTGCTAACAATTTTAATTTGCTAGAAATGTTTGATGGCTATTAGGCATTTCTCAATTGATATTGCTGAGGAATGCCTGGCAGCCACCATGTGTTACTCAACTTATATTGCCAAGAAACGTTTAGTAGCTATTAGGCATATTTCAGCTTACATTGTAGAGAAATGCCTAGCGGTCATTAAGCATTTCTGAACTTACATTGCTAGGTGTTTGGGTAGATGCAAGGTATAGCATCTCACTTTTTACATCGTATTGCAATTTTTTGCAGAGCGATGTGCATTGGCATCCAATTTACATAATATGAAATCATTTATATACTTTATTTTTCTAAAGATTCATATTGCCAACTTGGAGAAAAAAATTGTAAATGAAAATTCCAATATCTACACTTTAAACTTGTCAAAATGGACTTTCAAAGTTGAAAAATATGGATTGGTTTAAAATTTGTACCTTCATATTGGATCATTTTTGTGTATGGTTTAGGGTTGAGATATCTTATAGTGGTTTAGTATATAATATATCATAATACAAAGAATCTAGATCTAAAACAATTTCTCAAAACACCATGAACAAAAAAAAGTTGTGGACTTATAAGTGGTTTGAAATGAATCATATTTTCATAATTCCATATCATATTCAATTTTTACTAGATTAATTTTTTTTTAATGTTTTAAAAAAGTTCACATTGGCTCATTTTCATATGGACTTTATCCATTGTATTTTGGTACCTTAACAATTATTGCCATTGAATTTCATGATGTCATAGGCTAGGATTGGGGTTCATCATGGAAGCCTACTAGTAGGATGTTATTAGTCCAGAAGGACCAATGTTGGAAGTCATGAGATCATGTTTGGTTAGATAGTTGAAGCTCCAAAACCCTAATTGTTTATTCTTGATGTTTTTGCATTTGTTTGTTTATGTGAATCCATAGAGTTAGAGATTTTCATTTTGTTAAGTTGTTGTCAATTTAGATTCACATGTGTTTAGGCTAGTTTGTTTTGTCAATGGGTAATAAAGTAGAATAAGAAAGGTGTCGCAAAAAGGGGAAAATTGGTCTTGTGGAAAGGGAAAGGGTTGCTGAGGAAGCTATGAGGGCTACAAAAACCCAACGAGTCTATCATGCGCAACAAAAAAGAAGTAGGAAATAGATTGTTGTAAAGTATGTGAGGGTTGGTAGATGATATTCTAGAATCTTCATCAAGTAGGGAAATCTAAATAGCTACACAATGTATCTGCAAACTAATCACTAATTAACTATCTTGATTCCCTTCACAACTTGATAAGGAAGTGGTAATGCAAAGGGTGCTAACATTCCCACTTGTTCATTCTTCTACCCTTAAGCATTTCAAATTTTCTAGGCAAGCTATCATTGAGCAAAAACTATTTTCAAATCTAGTTCATTCCTTGTCAAAGGTGAAGAAGTCCAATAATGTAGCAAAGTTGGCAGTGAAACATGCCATTTTAACTGCCGTAGTGAGCTCAGACAAGAGCCGATCTTCTTGTAGGCAAACAACTCGTTTGTTGAATGTGCACCCATGGAATGTTACAAAAGTTGTTCAGTGTTGAAAGTTGATGAATTTTTCTAGAGAGTTTCTTTGGACTTTGTTGATTCACAACAAAAGGTCAAATATGTTGTCTATTGCAACAAAGGCAATGGTCTTGTGCGGTGGTCTTTCGAGACGCACATGAATCCAAATCATAAGGAAGTTGTCAAAAAACATTTGGTGCCACATTTCTATGACAACAAACCTCCCCAATATCTATTGGAAACACAATTACTTTCAATTCTATCACTATTTGATTCAATTCTCATAGTTTGAATGGTTTATGGTAGGAAAAGAATTGGGTGTTATTTTGCATGTTCCAAACGTTTTTTTGAAATGCATATGGTGATCCTACATTTAGGGTTTTAGGTCTTAGCTTTGTTGTGGGTTTAGTCATGTTACAAAACTTGCTCATCAACACTTCCAAAGAACAAAACTATTTGTTCATTTTATATTTGAAAGTTTTAAATAATTAAGTGATAATCAGCTTTGTGTTTTGAGAATTGAACCATGCAGTTTTATTGCACCTTCTTTTTCTTAATCTTCTTCTCCCATATTCAAATTCTTTCTCCTTTGCATTGCCATTGAGATCTTCCAAATTTGATGCTTATACTCCACAAAGATTATGGTTCTTCTTCTTTGTTCTACCATTGATCTTTTACATGTGGTTCTTTTTTTTCTTCCACATATTGGAGTCTGCATAGTGGGGTTAAGGTGTTTGATTAGTTTGTGAGAAGATCTATATTTGCATAAAATCAAATTATAGAACTTCCTTATCAACATTTTCAAGTTCAACAAAACTAAAACTTGTCAATATTTTTTTGAAACTCTATGCAAATACAGAATGAGAATCCAACTTTGTATTCTAAGTATTGAACCACAACTATTGTACCTTTTTCTTCTTAATCTTCTTCTTTCATATTCTTTTCCTTTCTTCTATGCTTTGCCATCGAGATCTTCCAAATTTGATGCTTCTTCTTCCTTGTTTTGGCACTAATCTTCTAGATGTTAGTGATTTTTAGATCTTTGTTCTCTACCCAAGAAAGAATAGACGTCTTTTCCCAATCCAAGTTCATTGGAGTTGTATTTTGAGAACCACTTTCTGGCTTATATACTTGAGAGCTTGTAATGAAATCCCAATTACCAATAGGGGCATAGATTTAAGAAAACATATAGAGCTCATGGTATCCCTAGTATCAAATTCACTAATTTATTATGTTATAAAGACATGTTATGATTGAAGTAGAACTATTTGTTCATTTTATACCTAAAAGTTTTCATGAATAATCAAGTGATAATCAACTTTGTGTTTTAAGTATTGAACCACAGTTCTATTGCAGATACTTCTTCTTCTTAATATTCTTCTCCCATGTTTTAATTATTTTTCCTTTGTTTTGCCATCGAGATCTTCCAAATTTGATGCTTCTGATCCACAAAGATTGTCGTTCTTCCTTATTCTGCCATTTATTCTACACATGTGACTCTTTATTTTTTTCCACAAATTTGATATGTCTTGTTGGGTTAAGATGTTTAATTAGTTTGTGAGAAGATTTGTATTTGCGTAGAATCAAATTACAAAACTTGCTCATTAACACTTTCAAGTTCAACAAAACTAAAACTTGTCAATATTTATTTGAAACTTTGTGCAAATACAAAATGATAGTCCAACTCTATATTCAATATGTACTTGAAATTCTTGAATTCATGATCAGACCATTCTACCTTCACAAAACACAATTTGGTATCTTATACATGCACAAATCTTCCATTAGCTTAGATTGTCATTAGTGGGTGAAAATCCTTTAAGGTGTACCACACATGATGAAAAGGGCCTAGTCCTTATTATAGTCCTTTTTTACCCTATATTTTGATCTTCATAAAAAATAATGAATCAAAAGTTGTCAAAATTTTCAAAGGACTATATTTTAGACCATTATAATTCTAGATTCCATCATAATCATCCATAAATGTGTCTTTACATGGCAAAAAAGGACTAGGTAAAAAAGATGGAAAAAGGTGACATTGTGATAAGATTTTGGTACACCTTAAAGAATTGGCACCCTGGTACTTTGATTAAAATTGTCAGTGATTAGTGGATGTTTATTTTCTACCCAAAAAATAATAGACCTCTTTTCTTAATCTAGGTTCACCCTAGTTGTTTCTTAACACCACTTTTTGGCCTCTGTACTTGAAAACTTGTAATGAAATCCCAACTACTAATAGGGACATAGATTTTTAAAAACATATAAAGTTTATGGTATCCCCAATATCCAATTCAAGAACTTATTATATTGTACAAACATGCTTAGATGTTTTAATTGTTTAGATGGAGGTCACATTACTCCACATATTTTTTTCTTTTGACTCTTTTGGGGGCTTTCCAAAAACTAAAAACACCCACCTAGGTTTGTGTTTTGAGTATTGAACCACAACTATTGTTCTTTTTTCTTCTTAATTTTCTTTCAGATTTAGATTCTTTTTCCTTTGCTATGGGCCATCAATATCTTCCAAATTTGATTATTTTTTTCCCAAAAAATTGTGATTTTCTAAATTCAATGTAGGTTTTTCAATGGGGTTATTTAGTGTATGTTGTACATTGGGTCATCAAATTAATGAATAAAGTCTAGATGTTACCTTGAAGGCTTTTAAACATTTTAAAAAAATACACATGATGAATGTTCTTTCCCAAGTTTGTTTGTTGTGGATTGCATGATGAACTGACAATTTATAAGCCCAATTTGAGGTCTATTTAATGGGGCTCTTGGGTATTAATTAACTTGCAATGAGTTGAATTTGCAAAGTTGACAATAATCTAGCATGCATGGTGAGGATTCTATTGGGTGAACTAAAGGATTGTAAAAAAATAGATACCTCAATGAGGTATTTATAATGTGGTTATTTAGTGTTTGTTTCTATTATGGGTCTATATTTGGAATTGTGAATATTTAACATGCTCTTGTGGCTTTTTTTTTTCCATGTGTAATGGCTTGGTAGAATTTATTCATATTGATTTTTTTGTTCACAAATAATCTAGGGTTTGAAATTCTATTATGGGTTATGTTTATAAGTTCATTTTCACATAACATTTTCATTTATGAACTTGTTATTGTGAGCTGCAAGATGAACAAATAAACAAAGTTCAATGGGGTAATTTGTCAATGGGGTTCTTTAGTGCTTAATTATGTCTTGGGTTATAATCATAAAATCTAGGTGTTATTTTGCATGCTCTTTGAAATGCACATGGTGAACTGGCTTAATTTGAGATTTGTTTGCTAATGCCAAGTGTGTAATTTTATTCTTCTTCATGAACTTTGCTAACATATGCTAAATCTCATGGACATTTGTCATGCCATTGTGCCACATTGATTAAAAATGGACTAGGGCCTAATGATATTTGGAAGTGTGGTCATAGTATTCATAGGTGTAATTATAATTACTGACTATGTTTATGATGTAAGGGTGTGACTAAAAATTACAAGTTTGATTTCTATAAACATATGGATTAGTCGTTGGAATAATGTGGATTACTGTATATTGGCTAAAAGTTTGATCTATATGTGGGGAGACTTAAGGATTTTAGTGGTTTTTTCATGATTCAAAGTTATACTTGGGTGATTAATGTGGGACATTTAAGGACTAGAATGATGGGTCTAGGTCAAGGACTGGACCAACTTTCTAGTGATTGGTGGTTGGACTTTGGGGACTTATGTGTTTTTAGTGACTATTAGAACTACTTCAAATGGGTGACTTATGTGGGACATCTAGGGATTGGAATGATCGACATGACCAAGGATTGGAATGACTTCCAAGTGATTAATGGCTAAACTTGGTGGATAAGTATGTGGTTTTAGTGACTAATGGATTTTTTGGAGTAATTTACGTGGCACATCTAAGGACTAGAATGATAGATGTCAAGGATTACCTAGTGAGTTTTTAGTGATTGTTGGTTAAACTTAATGGACTTATGTGGTTTTAGTGATTATTGGCTCTCTTTGGGTGAGTTATGTGGGACATCTATAGACTAGAATGATGGACCATAGGGACTAGAATAACTTTATAATGATTGTTGGCTCTCTTTGGGGGAGTTATGTGGGACATCTATAGAGTAAAATGATGGACCATAAGGACTAGAATAACTTCTAATGATTGTTGGCTCTCTTTGGGTGAGTTATGTGGGACATCTATGGACTAGAATGATGGACCATTGGGACTAGAATAACTTTCTAGTGATGTTGGCTTTCTTTGGGTGAGTTATGTTGTCGCAACCCTAACTTTGGGCTCGCGACCAAAGCAAAGGGGTTACAAGGTTACGAACCAAGAGGAAGGAAGCCCGGGAGTCAAGGCAAAGGCATTGTAGGGGTGCAGGCCAAGAGGAAGCCGGGGAGTCACATCACATACTCCCGGGAGTGTAAGAAAGTGTGAGGGAGTGTGAGGGAGTGAACACTCACACTCCCAAGGCAACTCCCGGTGGACTCCCGAAACTTCAGAGAGCGATTGCAGTGGTCAAAACTCAATGGATTGTGACTTTCTTTATATCATTGGAAAGCTCTTGGAACGTAGATGTCTAAAATGGGCTTGCATTGCTCATTTGGACATTTGAAACACAAGTTATGGCCAAAAGAAGGGCCGAGAGTCAAATTGTCAGTTTGACTCCCGACCACAAAAAGTCAGGAATCGACCCAATTTACTTAGCTATAGGGGGCGTGCCACATATTGTTGGAAATATCTCAACGATATCTACAACTTTGCATCAGACCGCACCTCAATCGGAGGTCTGTTCGCAAAGTTATGGGGCTCCAAAGTCGCGAGAGTCCCAGCTGGCGAGATTTCGGGACTCCCACTCGGGAGTCTTGGGAAAAAGAGCCATTTGGATGTAGCCTCCGTGGAGAGCTGTAGAGTATACTATAAGGGGGAAGGTGGTGGCTTCCCCCAAGTCCGGGCCGTGGTGAGTCTTGTGTGTCCGTGTTGCCCGTGGCTCGTCCTA
>Ga0116229_10003919_pt1 | contig 24454 bp, 25 predicted proteins | sample S1TSphgellanicum_3_FD_87313 | JGI IMG/M metagenome (GOLD analysis project Ga0116229, IMG submission 87313) | Host-associated microbial communities from peat moss isolated from Minnesota, USA - S1T2_Fc - Sphagnum magellanicum MG | ecosystem: Host-associated > Plants > Peat moss > Unclassified...
GACTCCATCTTGTTCATTTTTGTTTTTCCAACAACTCCTACACCTTATTAAGATTGTCCCAAGCTTGTGCACTTTCCCAATCTGATATGAGCTTTTCTTCAATTGATTTTATGTTTACAAATTACTTTTCGTAAAACAAGAATGAAATGAAGTTAGGGTTTGGGGGAAAAATCTGGACATCAAGGATTTGGAGCTTTGGAAGGGATCAAGGTAGGAGAACCAAAAAGATAAAATGTGATCGAGCTTTCCTTCAAGAAATTTTTTCAGTTTAAACATGTAGTTAGCCGTTCAACCCTTGTTCAAAACCAATGCCATACGAATTATAGGGCTTAAAAGAGAAGAGCTTTAAAGTGAAATTTTTCAACTCAAAGAACTCTATCAAATAGCTTTTGGGTACAACTTTCTCATCATTCCTACCCATTGTTCCTTCATTTTCTCAATACCTCACATCAATCTTGTGATCAATAACATCACAATTATCCTTCCTTGGATAGTTTAGTGCATTCCATAGTATAGAACAATTTGTGGCAATGTGTTCAATTATTGTTTATTTGAAAAGCATTTTTGAATTCAACATTTCTCTTCATGGACATACATTCTTGATTGTTTCAACCCAAAAAAATCACATATTTTTTCATCTTGTAATTACCATTTCATACATCTAATGTTGTTTAAAACAACTTTTCCAACAAAGAGTTCATTTGTCATCCTTTTCTTTGGGTCAATTGAAAGGATTCTAAAACATGGGTTTGCATGCTCATAAACATGTTGCATTGACAAGGTTTGAGAATGTCTTTCGACTAAAGAATATTGCTTCTATTTGATCCCACCTTTCGAAAAAGAATGGAGCCATCACTACAAATAAATTGAATATTACACAATTCTTTATTAACGTCACAATGATTACACAGATTTACGACTGTAATCATATCAAATCCTTCTTGCCTTAGAGCTATCACACTCACATATTATAGTCAAATTATTCTGCACAATTTTAATGGATCCTCAACTTGCTTTTAAGAATCTTGTTATTTTTTTAACACAATTCAGACATCAGTTTAACTATAAACTACCAAAAGCCAAAAAAAAAGAAATAACAAAAAATCTTTTAAGATTTCCATCATTCATATCCCTTTTAATGTATTTTTTCAATTCAAAATCAAATGCAACAAAACATTCCTTCATTATAAAAAAAAACTATTGACATTAATTTGTTCCAACCTAGGTTATATTAACAACATAGTCATTGTAAAACTATTGCTACGTACAAAGTTGTTGAACCAAATTTTCGTAGGATACGTGGCAACTTTCAAATGGTTCTATTACTTCAATTAATATGATGAAGAAATAACAATTGTTAGATGGTCCCACGAAAATTAAAAGATGGCTAGCGACTGCCAATCATTTTTTAATAACCAATTGAAGGAAATCGTAAAAACTTCTTGGTGGTCGTTAGGGGTTTTTTGGTTTTAGTGTTGATGAAAATGTCTAGTAATTGCCAAGCGTTTTTTGGATTGAAAATCGTAGAAAACGCTTGGTGGTCGCCAAAGGTTTTTTGGATCCAATGTCAATGAAAACACCTAGTAGCTACTAGGTGTTTTCCAAATAATAAATAAATAAAAACACATGGCAGGCGCCAAACATTCACTAGATCTGAAATCCATGAAAATGCCTAATGGTCACCAAGTGTTTTTTGGATCAAAAATCATAGCTGCTAGATGTTTCTTGGATCAAAAATGCTAGAAAATGCCTAGCGGCTACCATGCAATTTCTGGATTGAAAATCATAGAAAATGTTTGGTAGTGATTAAGCAATTTTTGGATAGGAAATGCTAAAAAACTCTTGGTAGCCATTAGGCATTTTCTAGATTGAAAATGCTAGAAAATGCTTAGCGGCCGTTAAACATTTTCTAGATTGAAAAATGTTAGAAAATGCCTTGAAGCCACTAAGTGGTTTCTAGATCAAAAAACATAAAAAACGTCTAATAACCGCTAGGTGTTTTCTAGGTTGGAAATTGTAGCAAATGTTTGGTTGTCGCTAAACACTTTTTGGATCAAAGAAAAACAAAAATCCTAGAGAATGGTTAGTAGCTGCTAATAGTTTTTTTGATACCCGATTGAGGATAAACATAAAAAATGCCTAGAAACCACCAGGCGATTCTTGCAATTCCTTTAAATTGGAAACCTAAAAATTCCTAGCGGCCGTCATGCGTTCTCTCCGACTCTATAGAAATGGCTTTTTCTATATGGCCCTTATGCAATGATCTAGAAAATGTTTTCTAGGCCAAAGTAATTATGTGAAATCCAGTGTATTTTAATATATTATTTTAGAACTTTCTTTGTAATTTGTTGGGTGAAATATGGTTTTTTTTAATGTAACATTTTCAAAAAATAATAATAATTAGTGGACATTCAATTGAATTAAATATAAACAAAAATCCTTCCTAGTGGGATGGGTGGTTCATTGAAAGGTTTGTCATTTTTTTTTCAATTTTTCATTTTGATGTAGTAATAATCATCTAAAAATTTTGTGAACGTTGGGTGTTTAGTAGGTAAATTATATTTAGGAATGGTGAAAACATGACCACAAATATGCATGTTGGTGACATAATTTCTCTTTGGGATTTGAGCAATGATTGAAGGGTTCGAATCAAAGTAGGGTAGTGTAAGGATCCATCGCTGGTTCTAATCTATGGTGCTTGTGGAGTGGAAAATTGTATAGTTGTCACCATCATATCCGTGATTGAGGCATTTGAGCAACAAAGATTCTTTTGCCCAACTCTAATTACACAATATTATGGATCCTCAGTGGGAAATGATTGCTCTTGGCTTGTATTTCCATGTTGGAGGAGAAACTTGTATTTCTATTGGAAGAAGGCATTCAAGAAGGGGGTTTTAGCAATTTGCAAAAAAGAAGAGTAGAGATCACATTTTCTCCTCATCCTTACGATCTAAAGGATTTGATGTTGATGAGGAAATTAACAATACGATACCCTCTTCAAGAAAAATTCGATGGATACATGTGTAAAATTTTTAATGATTCTAGTAGTGATGGCACTATGAGAAGAGGTTTTTTTTTCTATGACTGAAAAGTGGAACGAGGAAGGAAATGGCAAAAAAGAATAAGAATAAACTAATAATGAAAACAAAGGAAGGAACTCTCACATCACGTTAAAAGGTAGGTGTGTTTGGCAAGGTGTGGAATGTGAGCTTGTGGATGATGTTGGGTTCATTGTTGCAAGTGGTTGTGTAATAGCTTGTGACCTAAGGGAGGTAGTTCCTGATAATCAACTTGGTGAAGATCATGTCAGAGCGAGTATTTTGTATTGCCCGAATAATATTTCAGCGGTTATGACAATTTAAAAGTGGTTGTTGGCACAAACCATTGTGGATGGGTATTCCCTAAGATAATTTTTTGTATCTTATGATGAAACCAAAATTCAAATTGTTGATGAAGAAGGAAAAATTGTTGTAAGGAAGAAACAATATATTTTTCAAAAGAAGAAGCAAGGTGTTGGACATTCTAATCAATTAATGTCAAGGATTGATCAACTGTTATCCCAAGAATTTTTTTGGAACGTGAGTTCCACATTATGTTGTGCACAAAATTGTTGTCAACATTTTCCTAGCAAGAAAACAAAGTTGTTGAAAGAAAATTTTTGGGGCCTATCCTTTGAAAAGTGCAAAACGTATGGCATGGATATTCCAAAAAGGTTGCATGTGAAAGCAAACATGAAGTAATGAAAGTTTATCATGATTCAAGAAATAGACATCTATGAAATGACACGTTATAAGATCGTTGGATTGTCCAAATTGACATACATGTTATACAAAGCAGATTCCAAACGAGGATGTAGATTTTTACCTCATGGAAACAAAGGCTCACATAAACTCCAAACTCCAACAAAGTAGGCAAAATCAAATGTTCAATTGCTAATTAACTTGAATGCTAACATAATGCCACATCAATTGAAAGGAATAAAAAATGGTAAACATGATGTTTGATGGCTCTCACCTGATACGTGGAGGAGCCTTTGAAAGCGAAGTGATCAACTAAATGATAATGTATAGAAATTAGAGGAACATGCGAATATGATTATTTCTTTGAGTTTAGTTCTCAATGTTTAAATTGTGATGTGTTTTGTAATTTGATCATTTTTTCGAATTACATTTTCACAGATCAACAAGGAGTTAAACATTGGAAGTATTTCGCAGTCTACGATGAGTGAGTTGAAGAAGAAACACCATTTCAATGTTGATGTAAAAAATAGAGACTCTATTTTTGCAAAATGTACTATGTGCGAATCACTAAAGGATTTAATATCAAAATTGGAAAATAATAATAATGATGTGAAAGAATATGAACTAAAGTTGAAAAAACACCTCTTACATCAAGAGTCATACAAAAGCTTGTACCATACTTGGAGGTTCGAGTTTATGCAATCCAAAGATGAATTCCTCTTATTTATCCATAACAAAATGGATCATACAAAAATTACATTCTAAAGGTTATAGGTGGTGAACAAAATAATTTGTGGGCTTGGACAATTGCCCATTACATTGATGGGTATGATAGCCCATGGTCATGACAATGAGATATGCATAATATTCCAATAAGTTGTGGCCTAATGATCCCAATTTTACAATTGTGTCATTGTTGTGGGTTCTTTGGAAAAAGCTCCAACTTGTGAGTCCAAAATGTTGTTTGAACACCTTCCCCAAAACGCACTTTTTGCACATCTTTTGCAAGGAAAATCTTGCTATATAATTGAATTAAAGACACTAAGTGAAAGTGTGGGGCCCAAATCGTTACCAAAAAAATTTCTTACTTCAAATGGATAACTATATGAAGGAGAATAAAAATAGGTATTTGTTAGTTTCTTTCGTTGTTGACGAGGAGGAGGTTAAGCTAGGATTCCTTGTGGTTGGCCATACACATGAAGATATTGATGGATGTTTTGGATATTTGTCCAAAATGTTGAAAGAATAGAACAATTATATTTTAACATATTTGATGAAGGCTTTCATGGTCTCGCAAGAAAGACCTTTCATTTTGCAATTGATTCAAGAAATTCCAATTTTAAAACCTAGGTCCTTGGTTGTTTAAAGGATGGTAAGGAAACTTTGGTAGGGCATATTGATATGCATATTTTTAGATTTTTTGTGGATTTGTCTAGCTAGCTAGTGATGTAGTACAAAGTTTCACCAATCGATAACATTTGGAGTCCCACAAAGGGGTCTCAATCCAATTATGGAAAGTTAATGCGGATGGATCTCCAAAGTTGCCTATTGAGGTTCCTAACCCTGTTCCATATTGCCCAATTTGGGGCCAAAATGCAATGAGGTCAATGGAAAAAGATAAATTTATCAATGCTGGATTGTCTAAACATGTGGAATTCTGGAAACAAGGCATTGAACAAAGTGCAACTTCTGTGATAAAGATGAGTCCATATGTGGATTATTGGGAGGATATTTTATTACATTTGTCAAAACCTTTACCTATTCAAGGGTGCACTCTTTTGGATGGGTTTTAGCCTTATAGCAATTGGAAGCTGAATTATGCAAGAGCTAAATTGCCATCCACAACATCGGTTGTTGATTTGGAAAATCCGGTCATTTGTCCTTATTGTGGGCCCAAGAACTTGAAGCCAATTCCCACATACACCCCATTTAGAAATATCAACAATGGAGATTTTGTTCTCATGAAGCCTTGTGATCCTTTCCTTATCCTTGTTTGGTTGGGAAAAACACATAGTGATGTTGTCAAGGATGATCCAAATGAATTTTCAAAATGGTGGGTCCTAGTGAAGAAAGAGTCAAATTTAGATGAACAACATTTGTATAAAGATTGTTGGAATGACAAGTGGAAATGTGATTTGGCAAATCTAGAATAGTGGCTCGAGATTGTAGCTATTATTTTCTTTTTTTCTTCATGGAAAAATATGACAAAAAAAATCAAATTACTATTCTTGATAATTGTTCTTCTCAAACAAAAGTGAATCTCGAGTCTGTTAATGCATCCAATAATTTGTAAAGTATATTTGTGTTATTTGATGAATTTAGTTATAATATATCAAATTACTCATAAATGTTTTTTAGTATCCATAATTAGTAACAATCTATTGATTAATTCATTGCTAGCATTGGTGTATTTTAATGTGTGAAGTTTTTTATGATTGTGTTTTTAGGTGAAGTTAAAAACTAAACCTCTAATTCTTTGCTTTTCAAACTAATAATCTATTTTTGGTGCACCTGGTGGACACAAGGACAAATGATACATAAAATTTTAATTTACTAAAAATTGTTTCATTATGAGCACCATTTTTGGATTCGTAAATAGACATGGTAGATAGGCATGGATTCATGGATAGGCACAGTTGCCTTTTTTTGAAACTTAATGGATTGAGTTTATCTTTGTGATTATTGGTTATATTATCGATACATTTTTATTATTTTTATTTGATGTATCATTTAATAGTGAAATAATAGATTGTTATGTTTGATGAGGTGTAATTTTGTTCATCATAAATAATTTTAAGTACAATGTTCTCCATAGTCATGATCAATGATCTTTGTTGTTGCACTTGAACCCTAATCCCTAGTGGCCATTAGGCATTTGTTTTCTCGTTTCATGACATTGATTCCGAATTTATTATGGGTTTTTATATTTTTGGGTTCTTTTGTGTTGGATTTGGCATATTTTAAAACAATGTTTTGATCATCAAAAACAATGTGTGGCATTAATGTGGTATTAAGGAATTTGATTATTACAAAAATTTATGTGTGTATATTTTTAGATACTAATTATTGATTTTTTTTAGGGACCTTAACCCTAATTCCTCGTGGCCACCAAGTATCTACTTTTCTCTTTCATGGTATGAGTAACAACTTTGGATCCACAGACATTATTGCGATTGATGAATTGGCACATATTGTGCCTATTTTTTAAATTTAATAATAAAATTAAATTGTTTATTATGAATAGGAGTATAATTTGACTTCCAACATTGATAATGAATAACCTATAATTTTCCCTTTGTGGGCATTAAACAAAATACTTTTTTCATCATATGAATATATTCATTTTGAAACTAATATATTATATTTATTATTCATTTTGTGCCCCTTAATGTATTAAAAACAATGATTGAAAATGTTGTAGAAAAAAATGTTATAAATTCTTTTGAGATTCAATGTATACATGGATGCAAGATTGTTGTTTTCATTTGAATGTAAAGTTACAATTTTTAAATTTGCTAACCATTAGGTGGAGTTCATACCATTAACAATTCAGTCCTAAATTAATTAAATGTGTTACATGTGTCATACATTGATTAGTTGCATTGTAGTTGTAAGGATAGTTACATATAAAGTGCAACTACATTTGAATTAGTATGTATGGATGAACATGTGTATTGACACCATATATACATGTTGCATATGTAATGTGTCATGCACCTAAATGTCATGTGCGACTTGTCTTAACCAACTACCTAAATTTGTAGTTGCATGTAACTAAATTTTTTTTGCAAACAAGAATTGTAAAAACCAAGATTTTTAATAAACTAAATGCAACATGTTGCAACACTATTTTAGGTCAAATGAAAAAATAAAATGAACCCACAATTCGAAGCATTTGACAAGCCAAAGAAAAATACATGTGAAAATTGTGTCTCATGTTTTGCCCACCATAATAAAATGATCTTCAATTTTAAACAGTCTCCCATTTAATTATCAATATAATTATAACTCCCTTTTTCAAGGTTGACATGATGGCATCATCGTAGAAACCATTTACCCAAATAATGTACCATCATCTTCATTGTTTCTTGGCTCCATTAATGTTCTCACAAAATTCAAATGAAATTATACTTGCAATAAAAACAAATACACCAATTTATTATCATATTCTACAACAATTTTGACTTGCCACATAATTATCCACAATGTTGTGCATAATTTTCATGTTCTTGAATTATGAAACAAGCGTGATAGCTAACATGTTGTGGGTTTTGCCATAAATGTAAGGCCCACTTTAGATGGGGTCCAAGGTCTAAATTCCTAGGAACCAAGTTGGATTCATTTGAAGCAAATTGAATCCTTGAGTTGGACCTTGCCTTGGACCCTAGCTTGAATCTTTGTTTTTCAAATTTTGAACTCTTTGTTTTAGCTTCTTTTTTTTGGTACGAACCAAGTGATTTTCCTTCCAAAATAGTGCCATGTTGATTTAGCATGGATTTGCCATTTTTTGGTCTTGGACCCTCATCTAAAAGGCCATGGGTCCAATGTATGGCTTTCATCCAATAGGATTGCTCTATTTCATTGGACCCTAGACCTTGGACCCTCATCCAAAGTGGCCTTAAGAGTTTGAAAATGCCAGGAAAGGGGCCAATACATTGCAACCTTGTGCCATCACAATTGTTCATAATTTGAACTTTGCAAGTGGACTTATTCTAGTGGACTTATTCTAACAGTCGCCTCACCCATTCCTTTTATTTAAGCCTCAGCCAATATTTCTCACATAAAAAAATGGCTTACATATTGTTTCCTAATCCCTAATCATAAATTTGAAAATTAGGAATTAAGAGGTAGGAGATTACTTAAATAAAATCACTGGATTCATTCATTCCTTCTAGGGAATCAAGAAAAAAAATATTGTGCAATGTCTTTTGTATGCACTGGATCTTATGAATATATATATTGACTCATAACCAATTAGTTATCTTGAACCAACATAAACTTGACTATATTTCATCCAAAAAATAGTGTAATGCACCAATGAACACTATTTCTTTTAGTTTGTTTATATCCAAAGTGGCAGTCATTCGTAAGAAGATTTAGCCAAATCTGGCTATAAACCGGAAATAAAGTACAAATCTTTAGTCATCCTTCTATAGTTTTGGCTACTCATTGAAATCCAAATATCCTAATATGTTGATTTTTTATTTTATTTTTCTCATTTCTGGCAACTGAAGACATCTGAAATCTTTTTTTTAAAAAAAAATTTCATTGTTAATTTAGCTTTTTGGCGAAATTGGCTGGTTGTGGGATGCTCTAATCTATCTATGAAGGAAGGTAGTTTGTTTTGTTGTAGTTATGAGATCCAACGAACCAGGATACTTCAAATTGTGCTTTTGGTTTCTTTGGAAAGCTCTCAACAAGGAGGGGTGCATAGGCTTGGTTCCATGGCGTTTGGACTTGCGTTGCAAAAGTTCTTGAATATTGAATGATTTCTTCACTAAAAATTAAGTTAAATCATAGCCAAAAATTTCAGCGGAATTGGACTGTGTCTTTGGTGTTCTTGGAAAGATCTTGATAAGTAGGACTTAATGGAATTTATTTGGTAAGATTTGGATTTAGAATGTGGGAGATATTGATTTTTAAGTGATTTCTGACGCTGAAAATTCAAATAAAATTAAAAAAAACAGGTTTTGAAAAGAAAAATGGGTTGAGGATGTGGTAACATTTGAACGTCTATCATTCAATTCAATGTTGATAGGTTGAGTTCATGTTATTTTGTAATGCGTTCACATTTACAAGTCTAATGTTCAATTCAAGTAAATGCTTTCCTTTCATATTAGTGTGAACCTGGTGCATAATGCACCCGTCGAGCTCCCCCCCGACACTGTGAAGTCCCCCAAAAGTGAATCATGGCTAAAAAGCACTGGATTGTCAGAAAACTTTGCTTCAATTGCAAAAATTTGGTTGAGCACACCCGGAAATCACTCAGGGTTTGGAAATGTGCGTGTCTTTTCTTCGATCTGGTACGCACTTTGGATGGCTTTAGTTTCAAGAAATTTAATTCGTCTTGCTCTCATTTGTGTCCTTCCCTTTGGTTGTGGAGGATGAAACACTTCATGCTCTTTGAATTCTTTCTTTGAAATTCCAATCTTTTGCTGTTGCAAAGAAAGTCTCTTGTTGCTGTAAATAAAATTTCTTGCTGCTGCAAACAAATTCTTTTGCAGCTGCAAACAAAGCCTCTTCTTGCTGCAAAGAATTGTCTGGGTGTTGCAAAGAATTCTCTTGTTGCTGAAAAGAAATCTCAGAAACTTCTTGCTTTCTCGCTCCTTCTCTGATCCCCCGCCATCGCTAGCAAAACGTTGCAAAACGCTCTGCTTAAATCATGCAGGTGTGAAATTTAAAATCATTTCTTCTTACTCTGATTTTGAAGGACCTTGTACACCCATCTTGACTCGATCGAAGTTTGAGTTCACTGCTCAAAGAAAATGGTCTGCAGGATTCCTGAGCTTTGGACACGGGAAGCCTGAAGCTGCAAAATGCTGCAACCAAAAGAAGAAGATTTGATTCATAAAAAGATGGGATATCAGTAAACCTTCCAAATTAACGCCATATTTTGTGTCCACCCTACACTATAACGAGTTCACACTTGGGCCAATGGCACAGGCCACACTAGTCCTATCTAAAATAGCAAAGTGATGAAGACACTATTTTTGTCTGTGACATGGGTTAGGTCTCTCTACCGTTGTTGGTGCATGATGGAGTTCACTTTGTTCCTTGGCCTTGCCTACCAGAGCAAGGATATTGTGTTTAAATTCATTATAGAGTATAGTAGCTTAAGGGATTTTGGCCCCTAGATAGTAGATCTATTTTTATATGAGGATTTTTGAAAGATGATATTTTGGCTTGTGTTGAAACTTGAGATTAGTTATAGAGTTATAATAATATCTTGAAGGATTTTGGTTTCTTTTAGAGGATTTTTTTGAGTATTATATTTTTGCATGATGAAATATTTGAATTTTCATAACTCTTCTTTTGCCTTAAGATATTTTTTAGTGTAAATGGCAAGGCCACAGTTTGGCACACCCCTTGTTACTTTGCTTTCTCGTTATATTCTCCTGTCTGCTACTGGACTGCGCACGAGCCAAAGCAAATGCTAGGAGTTTGCTGAGGAATGGAGTCATCCGTGCAGGAAGTGCAGCAGTTTCATTTGTGTGCAGGAGGGAGCAACAGCAGCAGCGCCCTTTCTTCTCTACAGCACAACAGTGGGAGGAGGAGTACTAGTAGCAGCAGCAGCATATGGAGGAGGGATGACGACGACCAGGAGGCTACTAGTTTTGTGTGTGCCGCCTTGGTAGCGTACCTCATAACTTTTGTAGTCCATTGCTTTTCTTCCAAGAGCGCAACGGTTAGACACGAAGAGGGCGCCCAGAGATCAGGGCTACTGAAAGCTTTCTTTGCTGGGTGCTTGCAGAATCCATGGTGATGTGGAACTGGGAGAACGGATTTTTCAACTAGTTCTTAAAGCAGACCCTGGAAATGCTGCAGGCTATGTGATGCTATCAAACATCTATGCTGCTGCTGGCAAGTGGGACCTCAGTGAAGATGTTCAATATCAGAGGTTCAATATGGAGTGTGAAAAACAGCCTTGTCACATATGGATTGACATGAGTAAAGCGGTGCATATGTTTGTGGTCAATTATCATGACCATCCTCAAGGACTGAAATTCAGGCAGGGTTGAAGAGATTTTTGATGAATGATGCCAGCCATGTGCCAGACGAGGAATTTGTCCAGATGAAGAACAGTTGTTTCAATTGTATGACAAGCAAGAAACTGTCCATTTCATTTTTGGCTCATCAGCATGCCTCCTGGAACCACACTTTGCCTCATCAAGAAGCTACATGTTTGTGGTGACTGCCATACTTCCACCTACTTCACTACAGAAGTAGATGGGAGAGCAATCACAGTATGAGATGCCTGTTCCTTTCATCACTTTGAGGATGGAGTTTTTCCTCACGGAGAAGCTGGTAGGGTTGTTGTGGTAGTTGGTCACTACCATACATATTGATGTTGAAGGTCAATATGTGTGACTGTCTATTAAAAACCACTCTTCAGTTTTCTAGGGTCGAATTTCCTCTTCACTGAAGCATTGTCAGATCTCAAATTGCTTGAAACTTAAATATTTCTTCATCTCTCTGCTGTTTTTTGTTCTGTCAGAGATTAGGGATGATGTCAGTGGTCTGTCTTCTCCATGGATTGTGTTCACTTGCTTGTTCCATGTCCAATTCTTTGAACCAATGCTCTGCCAACCTTAAGGATTCAGGATAGGGAAAATGAAAAGATCCTGTGTTTGTCAAGTATGAATACATGACAAAGAAATACTAGCTGAAGCATCTGAGTATTGTTTTGAAATACATAAAAGGCAAGGCATTTGGACTCACAAATAAGTTAAATTATCCAGTCTTCTAGCATTTAATTTTGGAAATTCTATGGACATTTATGAAGGGATGGTTTCTAGATGCAAGCAAGAGAGTAGTTGAGGTTCAGGTCATTCATCCACACCTTCTTTAGCTGCTTGAGTTGGTAATCCCTTGATTCTCTTGGGTGCAATTGAGATTTTCAATTTTATTTTTTTGCAGGAATTGGGAAACATAAAAGGCCTTCAGATTTTTGGACCAGGATTTCAGGGACCTTAGGATTTAAGGGCAGGATCTAGGGCATTAATAAGCCATTAGATTTATATCACAGGATTTTAGGGCACTTTATGATTGTGATTATGTTACAATAGGCACTTTCTGCAGCAAACCCTCTGCCTAAACCTGCACTTGTTATGAACTGAAAATGATACATAAAGCACTTTCCTCTGTCTCTACTATATGTGCACCCCAGACAACCCAGACAGGATCAGATGGTAATCATGGAAAACTATTTTTCAACTCCAAGAAAATATCCAAGAAAGAGCTAGGCCATCTCATATCTGCTTGGCAAAAACTTGGGTATCCTCTAAAATGCAACTAGAAAATCAAACGCAAGAAGACTTACACCTTTTCTGAAAATCAATGGACACCGCCCACAATTGGGTTCTAAATCACAGTGCCTGCCTTGATGATGATGTTCTTGCAAATAATGCTAACACCAGTTCTGATGTAGAATCCTTCCTCTGGTTTTGCTGCCTCTTGCATGTTCTGGTGTAACAAAATTTTCCCAAACCGAACAATTCAATTCAACCTCCGAATGCACACTTTTCACAACAAAAATACAGCCTTCCATGTTCATTGTTTTTACATTTGGTACATGAAAAAACCTGGTGAAATGAAGAACAACTGATAGAAAAGTTGAGAGTCAAGAAAGCAGACATCAGTGTTACAGCTCACCACATCATTGCCGATTCTAGCATTGTTGTCAACTATGCAATTGCTGTGCACACACCACACACACAGAAAACAAGTATCAGTGTTTGAAATCACCACATCATTGCCAATTCTAACTGTATTGACTTTGTAATTGATTTGCACAATGTAAGCCCATTCACACCAGATGCCAATGCCCCCCAAAAAAATTTATATCCTCACTTAAATACAAGAACCCTACTCCCCTTTTTTATTTTCAAGTTTCTGCAAAGAAAACTCATATTGGAATATTGTGAAGCAACTTGTTACCCAATTAGAAATTCAATGCAAGGATGGATAATTGTACCTGATCTTGGAGTTCTTTCCAATGCCCACTGGCAGCTTTCCTTCTGTACAGAGAGCAGCAATCTCCAACTCCATCTCATAATAGTCAGCACCCAACATCATTGTGTCCTAGAAACATCATGTGATTTGTGTCAGAATAATGTAGCAGATTGCTATCAAATGTGAGTCATGGGAAAAGGGTAATGTCCTTGTTCAAGCCCCATTATCTTTTGCAGAAGATCTATGCTGCAGGTCCATATATACACAAGATTCCATCCAGAAAAAGCCCACGGATGATACTAGGAGCTTTTCTTGTGGGATTCTTTTTGCAAAAGGACATAGGATTGATATTCACTCTCCAAACATCCAACTTATTGAGAGTACTTGGCACTTATACAAATCATGCTAACCTTCAATGTGACACCATTCTCAATGCGGGACCAAACTCCAACAATTGAATGCTCCACACTGCAACTCCTCAGAAAGCAACCATGGAAAATGATCGAGTCTCTCAATGGAGGTCCAGCACCACCTTTTTGTCTTTGGTCAGAAGACAATTTTCCATCAACATTCTTTCATGTGCTTCCCATAGAAGTAAACGCTAGAAGAAGACAAAATTGGCAAGAGATAATCTATTGAGTACCTGGCATTTTTCTATTTTTATAGGCAGTAAAAATCAAGGCAATGTGAAAAAAGCTGAAGTTGGGAGGCTGCCATCCATTTCAGAAATGTGATAAATAGTTAAAGATCCTGCCAATACTGAAGCAAACTACCAGAAAAGCAGAAAATTCATGAACCCAATGTAAGGAGCTATTATCTGTGCAGGAAGAGCGAAATTGGCATCGAAGAAGGATCTGATTGTCCCGATATCTTCCCAGTAATGATCAAATAAGTAAGCCTGTAAGCACACAATTCAGGAAATTTTAGGAGCAGAGGTTCACATCTGTGTTCCTTGACAGTCCACATGCTTATCATGCCAAGTACATTTCAACTCCTCAAAAGCATAGAAGAAAGAACAGGAAGCCGTTTTTCACTGCCAGAGTATATCATCTTTTTCACCATACCTGCATCTGAGTTCTTTGGATGCATCTGGAATGATCTCAGAACCAAATTCATAATAAACCTCAGATGTACAGCTTAGATTCTCAAACTATAATAGGGTGAAAAGAAACCAGGCCTGTACCATGGACTGCAATTCTGCTCCTTAGGGTTTCTCCTTGAAGAAGAGTAATTGGCCCTCCTCATTGGTCTTCATCGATCCGTAGTCTGATGCACGGCTGCCACAGTAAAATAGAAATGTTGACATTTGCTTCATTTACTGAGCAATCAGAGCTTCTGAGCTCTCTAAATCGTGGGTCAGTTGTGAACAACTGAAAAGAACAGATGATGATGAAACATAGGGAAAATCTTCAAGACTCTTGTAAGAGTAAAGATTCTTATATGACACTCTTTTGATTCTTCTTCTCGTTCCATTGAGTCAAAACATTTGACTTGGGTGGAAATATGCTACGCGAGGGAGGTGAATGATGGAACAACAGATATCATTTCACACAGGAAATCGCAACATCTTTTGGGTGACAAAGTTAGTGAGGTACTAAGGCGTGGTTGGAAAAACACCTATCATCCATGCCCACGCACGAGATTGTTACATCCGCACCACTGTCCTTGTGCTTCTGCACACACCCAAATGAGCTTACAATGACGCCAGATTCATGTTGGCATTAGCTACATTATCGTTCCTGACAGCAGTTAGTAAGAGTTTACACCCAGAACTGCTGTCTCAATAAACTCCAGTCTGACATGACAAATTGCGAAAAGATGCATATCAGCAGGTTCCAGAATCAGGAGCAACAGATGGTAATATCAATGCAACGTAGAGTGAAGGAGAGAGATGGAGGGAGAGAGAGGGAGAGACTTGCACAAAATCCATGTAGTCCATACGGTACAGGAGATCGCCAGACGAAATTAACACATTCTCCACATCTGGTGATTTGCTACTCAGGAGAAGTCATGGGGATCAATTGCTTGGCCATGGATGTCACTGAAAATAAATAAATTATTTTTAAAATTTAAAAACCCACCCAATCTTACATGCAAAGCAAGGCAAAAAAATTGGGTGGGTTTTTAATTTTTTTAAAAAATTACTCAAGAACTGGGTGGCAGTGGCAATTGTTTTGAGCAAGCCAAACATGATGATATTTCTGTTGCAACAAAAGGACTTGTCAGGATTTGGATGGATGGACTTCAAGTTGGGATGTTTGAGAAGAGTTTCTTAAGCTCTTTTTACTGATCATTTTTGGTTCTTGGATTTTGGGGCGGGCGGTGGGGGGATGAGGATTTGGGGGAGGGAACAAAACTTTGCTGGTGAAGTTGAAATAACACTACTTAAGGTGCATTCACACCTAATGTTAAGACGGTGTTAAGTGAAAATCTAGGTGGCATCTGAGGTGGCAGCCAACATTAAATGGGTGATTGTTTAATATTATGTGAATGCTAACTTAAGATAAAATCTTCATGGTAAATAGGTTTAGGTCCTAAACCCTTAGTGTTAGGGGACTTAATACTAGAGTCCTTAACACCAAGTGTGAATGGACCTTTAGAAGAGCTCAAAATTGGCAGGCAGACAAGAGGGACAGCTGGTGCAATTGAGAGAGCAAGTGGCAGTGCAAAAAAATATGGAGACAGAACTCAATAAGACCATCCACATTACAAGCACTCCTCCCCATACCCCTCCCAAAAAAAAAAAAAAACACTGATCTTTCTTTTCTTACCCTTTTGGAGGGTTATTAGAGTAGTGCGTGGATTGCAGAGTGTTTTTTTACATATGCAAATGTTTCTTTATTGGTCTTTTCATATTCTTAAAAAAAGTTGCTAACCGTTTATTTTCACATGAAATTTTCTTGCAGCTTCTAATTTTGCAGAGGAGAGACAATTGGGAAGAAATTTTGACGTGAAGTTATTGCAGCCTCTAATTTGCAGAGGAGACCATGCAAGCGAAGCAAATGTTGGCAACTATGTCAAATGAGCTAGGGTCTCCTCTCTCTGGAGTAGTGACCATGGCAGAAGTTCTGGGTACTACTGATCTCCATGCTGAACAAAGGCAGCTCATGGATGTGATGGTTACATCTGGTGACCTCATCTTCCAGCTTATTAACAACATCCTTGACCTCTCTAAAATCAAATCAGGTGAAGAAGATGAAATGTCTTTCTTCCCAATTCAGCATTTTTATTCAATATCCCACAAACTTGTTAGATTTGAACTCAAGGTCCTGATTTAGTGTGCATGGGATATTTGTAATATTTACGAGCAATCTAAATGGACTTTTACCATGGTACCAACATGGGTACTGGTTCACCACTTCTCCCTGAGAGAGATCCCCTTACAACTTACCCAAAAGGAAACTGAAGAGGAGATAATGCAATCTTCCCCCCATCTGTTGTACTTCAAATATGATTTAAGGTGAAAGCACGTGAGTTTTCCTCCTAAGAGGAAATAAGAATTAAGAAAATGAGTTCAAACTAGGTTCATGAATGTAAGAAAACTGTCACAAAATTGTCATAATTTGTAAAGCCTCTGAATTTGATGAATTTAGTTGAAAGACTCAAACGAGAAACCATGTTGAAGGCATTGGTTGGTTCTCCAAACTTTACAACCAAAAGTTGTCCTAATCTTTAGAAAAGGCAAGCTCCAAAATATTATACCAGTCAAAAGTGCATGCACTTTACCCATCTCAAGGCAACAAGGTATTTGCAAGGCTTAGCTAGAGTGGACATCCATAAATGGATTTCACAATGTCATTATTTTTGCACCTTATGAATTGGAATGTGTCTAATGTGAAGTGTTTTTTTCAATTTCATGAAAAGGGATTAATTCATTTTTTCACTTACATAATCTAAGTGTGATACAAAAGTGAAATCGTTTGAAATGGTTGCCAATATAATAGTAAGACTCAACTTCACCTCCTTGATGTTTTGCTTCAAAGGCAGTGGGTTAGCGAAATCTGGCAAAATTGGATTACTATTCAATATTCGAGGAGAAAAAATCTTAAATCATTATTCAGACGTCAATGTAAAATGGATTTTAAGGTTTTATGCTTTTATGTGACTTTAGGCACTTTCTGCAGTAAACCCTCCTGCCTAAAACTGCACTTGTCATGAACTGAAACATAAATGAAACACTTTCCTCTTTCTGTACTATATGTGAACTCCCGGCAACCCAGATACATTCAGATGGAAATCATAATAAACTTAACCTCCAAGAAAATATCCCCAAAAGAGCTAGGCCATCTCATATCTGCTTGGCAAAAAATTGGGTATCCTCTAAAATGCAACCGGAAAATCAAACACTAGAAGACTTACACCTATTCTGAAAATCATGGACACCGCCTACAATTGGGTTCTAAATCACAGTGCCTGCCTTGATGATGCTGTTCTTGCAAATAACAGTTACACCCGTTCTGATGTAGAATCCTTCCTCTGGTCTTGCTGCCTCTTGCACATTCTGGTGTAACAAAATTTTCCCAAACCAAACAATTCAGTTCGACCTCCAAATGCACACTTTTCACAACAAAAATATAGCCTGTTTTTACATTTGGTACATGAAGAAACCTGGTGAAACCAAGGGCAACTGATAGAAATGTTGAGAGTCCAGAAAGCATACATCAGTGTTACAGATCACCACATCATTGCCAATTCTAGCATTTTTGTCAACTATGCAATTGCTGTGCACACACCACACACAAAAAACAAGTATCAGTGTTTGAAATCACCACATCATTGCCAATTCTAACAACTCTATCGACTATGTAACTTATTTGCACAATGTAAGCCCATTCGCACAAGATCCCAATGCCCCAAAAAATTATTTATATCCTCCCACTAAAAAATGAGAACCCTACTGCCCTTTCTCACTTTGAACTTACTGCAAAGAAAACTCGCATTGGAATATCATGAAGCAGCTTCTTCCCCAATTTGAAATTTAATGCAATGATGGAAAGTTGTACCTGATCTTGGAGTTCTTTCCAATGCCCACTGGCACCTTTCCTTCTGTAAGGAGAGCAGCAATCTCCAACTCTGTCTCATAATAGTCGGCACCCAACATCATTGTGTCCTAGAACCATCATGTGATTTGTGTCAGAATAATGTAGCAGATTACTATCAAATGTGAGAGTCGTGGGAAAAGGGCAATGACTTTGGTTCAAGCCCAATTATCTTTTGCAAAAGATCTAAGTTGCAAGTCCATATATAGACAAGATTCCATCCAGAAAAAGCCCACATGATACTAGGAGCTTTTCTTGCGGGATCCTTTTTGTAAAAGGACATAGGATTGATATGCACTCTCCAAACATCCAACTTATTGAGAGTACTTGGCACTCTATCCAAATCATACTAACCTTCAATGTGGCACCATCCTCAATGCGGGACCGAACTCCAACAATTGAATGCTCCACACTGCAACTCCTCAGAAAGCAACCATGGGAAATGATCGAGTCTCTCACCTGAGGTCCAGCACCACGCCTTTGGTTAGAAGACAATTTTCCCTCAACATTCTTCCATGTGCTTCCTGAAGAAGAATGCTAGAAGAAGACAAAATCAGCAAAAGATAATCTTTATTGAATACCTGGCATTTTTCTATTTTTGTAGGCGGTAGAAAACGAGGTGATGTGAAAATCGGCTTTGCAGCATCATAAAAGCTGAAGTTGGGAGGCTGCCATCCATTTCAGAAATGTCATAAATAGTGAAAGATCCTGCCAATACTGAAGCAAACTACCAGAAAAGCAAACAATTCATGAACCCATTGTAAGGAGCTATTACCTGTGCAGTAAGAGCTAAATTGGCATCAAAGAAGGATTTGATTGTCCCAATATCTTCCCAGTAATCATTAAATAAGTAAGCCTGTGCACACACAATTTCTGGACATTTTAGGAGCAGAGATTCACATCCGTGTTCCTTGCCAGTCCACATGCTTATCATGCCAAGTACAGTTCAACTCCTCAAAAGCACAGAAGAAAGAACAGGAAGCTGTTTTTGAATGCCAGAGTATATCATTTTTTCACCATACCTGCATGCTGAGTTCTTTGGCTGCATCTGGAATGATCTCAGAACCAAAGTCATTTGCTGTCGGGTAGCGCCATCTGAGTTACCATACAACACTTAAGATTCCCATCTATTACATATTCTCTCTAAGGCACAAGTTCACTGAAAACTCAAAGAAATATTTTGAACAGCAGAGACAGCAGGATCATTCAGACTAAATCATGGTTTTGAGCTTACAAAAAATTGAGCTCCAAATTAATTGCTTCATCATACAGTCCACTACATGACCAGAGAGAGATTTATCTGAGGAGCATGAATTAAGCTAGAATGATGTGTTATACCTTAATAGCTTAAGAAGTACATCTTTTTTGAAGACATAGATGCCCATGGATGCAATGTAAGGCTTCTTCTTTGCCTCCTCTGGTGACAAGCCCAACACTGTAGTGTCCACTTGCTGCCCCCATGCACCTCAACATTGTAATTGACAATTCAAAACTGTCATAATAAACCTCAGAAGTCCAGCTTAGATTCTCGAACTATAATAGGGTGAAAAGGAACCAGGCCTGTACCATGGCCTGCAATTCTGCTCCTTTGGGTTTCTCCTTGAAGAAGAGTACTTGGCCCTCCTCATTGATCTTCATCAATCCATAGTCTGATGCACGGCTGTCACAGTAAAATAGAAATGTTGGCATTTGCTCCTTGTACTGAGCAATTAGAGTTTCTGAGCTCTCTAAATTGTGGGTCAGTTGCGAATGACTGAAAAGAACAGATGACGATGAAACATAGGGGAAATCTTCAAGACTGTGTAGCAGTAAAGATTCTTGTATGGCACTCTTTTGATTCTTCTTCTTCTTCAATTGAGTCAAAATATTTGACTTGGGTGGAAATATGCTACATGGGGAGGGGATGATGGAACAACAGATATCATTTTATGCAGGAAATTGTAACATCTTTTAGGTGACAAAGAAAGGGTTTAGTGGGGGACTGAGGTTGGAAAAACACCTGTCATCCATGCCCACGCACGAGATTGTTACATCTGCACCACTGTCCTTGTGCTTCTGCACACACCCAAATGAGCTTACAATGATGCCAGATTCATGGTTCCTGACAGCAGTCAGTAAGAGTTTACACCCAGAACTTCTGTCTCAATGAACTCCAATCTGACATGTAAATTGCAAAAAGATGCATATCACCAGGTTCCAGAATCAGCAACAGATGGTAATATCAACACAAAGTAGACTGAAGGAGAGAGATGGAGGGGGAGAGAGAGACCTGCACAAAATCCATGTAGTCCATACGGTACAGGTGATCACCAGACAAAATAAGCACATTCTCCACATCCTGGTTTTTAGCATCCTGGCACCATATCATAGAGGCCCCCAACCAACCAACCCTCTTTGTCAAAATCCGAACTTACCAAATCCCTAATCAAAATGACCAAATGGGTGAATTTGAAAAAGGCATAAATCAGGTGCATACACATGGACAATACATGGATACAACTGAAATTTAATCTTGCACCTCAAACAACCACAGGTATTGCCGCACTGCATCTGCAGTGCCCTGGAACCACTCATTACCACCTTCTCCGGGTGTCTGGGTGGCTGCCAACACCTTAAAACACAGAAACAAAGGAAGATGTCAGAACAAATGGAGTAAGTAAGAATCTCAGTCTCAATACGAGACCTGTCTCTCACATCCCAACATTAGATCCTATGACCCTTGAGTATATCAATCATTGAAATTGCTGATGAGTAGAGAGGGACCTGGTGGAACCTCAACATGATTGTGAAATTAAAAAACTATTTTTATGTCTTTTAGGCCAACTGTGTTTCTGTTTGTTGTTTCTTCTTGTGATGCCTTTCCGATTTCAAATCAAGATTTCATACCTCAACAAACCCATCACCAAAGTTGACACCATTTCCAAAGCTATATGTGCGGGCAAGGTGACGATTAAGAGATGTTGAGTTGAATTGAGTGAGAATGAAAACTTTGTTGATACCACTGTTGATGCAGTTGCTCATTGGCACATCTATGAGCCTATAAGCTCCACCAATTGGCACCTAATACCCCACACACAAGTCATGCAAGCAAATAGAGTGAGTCATAATCATTTCTCACTACAGAGTAGTAGTACCTTTTTCACAAACTGCTTATATCCCAGCTGCAAGATGGGATGCATAAATGCAATGGTCACAATCATAACATACAATTTGGAAAGAAATTATTTGTCAGAGAAATACTCATATCAGAAGAAGGGTTTACACAAAACACAAGAATTGGCAAGAAATGGGAGAAGCTTAGAAAAAACACATACAGACTTGCGATGCACCTTGAAAAACCCAATTAGACAATAATAAGTGGGGCAGGTGTTACAGTAAAGGTTCTTACTGCAGGTTTCGCTCGTCTCTTTGTAAGAGGAAACAATCGGGTCCCTGCACCGCCCCCCAAAATGATGGAAACTACTGTCCTTGGGTCCACCCTAGCATTCTCCATCACTGGGGCCTACATCATAAGGCTCAAATCTAAGAGAACTAATATAACATAATGCAACAGAGAAATCAATGAACGACAAAAGCTCTGGATCACAACAGAACTTAGTAGTCTATACCACTCTCTCCCTTTCGAAGAATGGTCTTTACAACTTTTTCCCTCTCCTGCAAAGTTACAAATCTATTGTGGACTTGAGAAAAATGGCAGTGATCATCATCTTCTTCTTCCAGATTTTTCTCAGTAACTCTGCCACAATGTGAAAAACTTGAAGGCAGCACCCACCCTCCCATTGAACAGAATTGAAAGAGAATAAGAACGGGGCTCTTTTGTGTGTGTGTGTGTGTGTGTGTGTGTGTTGCTGTGAAATTGTGCACTAACCATAGTTTGGCTGGAGATTTCAGCCAGCACTGATGTGATGATGAGGGATCTCTTGCTGCTGCTGCTGTTTTTGGAAACTGCGCGTGCTATTGTGCTAGGTAGTAGCCATTGTTGAGCTCCCGCCGCCAGTGACCCCACAGTGACTCTCTTGCCACAGAAGCCCGAACGCTCCAGCTTCTGTACTCGTCCATAACTTTCCCTTGCCCCTGATATTGAACTACAACTAGTCGACACACAAGCAGATGCTGCCATCTCTCTCTCTCTCTCTCTCCCTTCCTCCGGCCCAAGACAATTTCCCTCCCTCCTCCTGCCTTAACAAAAAATCCGCCTCTCTTTCTCTCTCTCTCTCTCTCTCTCTCGCTCCCTCCTCTACCGCCGGGCGGGGGATCTCTTTCCTTCCACGAACCCAAAACTCCCCTTATCATAAAAATCCACCACCCTCCCGTTCCGTGTTGTCAACAAATACAAGGCCAGAGCAAAAGCTGGAGAAGCTACAAAAAAAGGAGCCCTCACAACGACAAGAAGAAGAAGAAGAAGCAGCAGCACCCAATGCGCATGGGTACCTACGACCCCAGCACTGTCACTCACACTCTCTCTTGTCGCAATCAGAAAACAGAAAACCCAGTAGTACCATCAGCACTTTCAAATTCAACACTTGGAAAGATGCCCGGCACTTCTAAGGGTTGCAGCAGCAGTAGTTGCTGTTGCTGTTTCTCTTCTTCTTCTTCTTCTTCTTCTCTTCTTGCGACAACAAGAATGGGAAGTGTGGGTCGGTGAGCCAGGCAGGCTGAGGAAGGAGCAGCAAAGACAGTTCACCAGCAAGCGAGCGAGAGTTAGTGACTAGTCTCTTGAACTGTCACAAAGAGAGTAGAGTAGTAGTGGTGGCAAACAAATCGTCCTGTCCTAGTAAGTTCGTCGTCTGCAACAGCAAACGATGGTGTTGTTGTTTGTCGCATTATTTGTGTGGATGGTGGAGAGCAAAAACCAAGTAAGTAAGCAGCTTGCGGGTCCCATCCAAGCTTTTCTTCTTCTCCTTCGTCTTCTTCGCTCCGCCCCCGAGCGTCGTCGCTCTCGCCCCCGAGCGTCGTCGCTCCGCTCGCACAATCACCCATTTCCGCTTTGCCTCGCACCGCAACTGGCGCGTGGATCACTCTCGAGTGCCAATCAAATCGCCGTCATCAGCACCTTCTCGTTGTCGTCATTCGCCAAAAGACAACACACACGCTACTACCTACCTACCTAATTACATACCTACCTACAGTAGGTAGCAACGAAAAGGGGCCAAAACATAAAATCCAGAAATAATAGGCAGTACATTATAATACATAAATAAATAATCCATCCAAATTGCACGCTTGAAGAAGATAATGAAAGGAGTAATGGGGAGAAAAATGTATAGAGTAATTTGTAATAAGAGCATCTCCACCATCTCTCTCAGTATGTGACTCTGCAAAAAATGTTTCTCACATCCAAGTTTTAGTTACTAACTTGTTTCCAACCCCACCCATAAAGCTCAAAGTAGGTGGGACTGTGAGTAGGTGGAAGATCACTAATAGCAATCCACTTGGGCCAATCAAACTATCTACCCAATGAGAAACAAGGAACAGTCAATAAATACGATTTGACTTTTATTAGACTGTTCCAAGCCACCTCAAGGGCGCTCTCAAAGCTCTCACAGTATGCGACTCCAGACAGTACGATTTATTGCGAAAAAAACAAAATGTGCCGGTTTAGCTCACAAAATTGGTTTTTTCGCACCAAATTCGTGCAGCTTGCCGAGGCTGGTAAAAGGCGCAACACAGTTGTGCACCTCCCAAAAAGAGTGTACTAAATTGCACCTGATTGCGCCTCAGTATTTTTGATTGGCCGATCACAACGATCGATTGATCCAGGTAGTTTGCTATTAGTACTCCCCCATTTATATGCAGTTCCAGTTTCAGTTTTATTGGTGGGATTGCCAAAAACAAAGCAGCTAAACTAAACATTTAATTTTACTATCCAGAGTTACATACGGAGCACCGTTGGAGATGCTCTAAGGACTAAGAATGGGGCCGTTCCTGGAATGATGACCCCATGTAAGGCAGGAGCTGAGTGAATGTGGGACCTGAAATCCCATTCCTCCGACACCCCGTTCA
>Ga0116229_10003921_pt1 | contig 24451 bp, 18 predicted proteins | sample S1TSphgellanicum_3_FD_87313 | JGI IMG/M metagenome (GOLD analysis project Ga0116229, IMG submission 87313) | Host-associated microbial communities from peat moss isolated from Minnesota, USA - S1T2_Fc - Sphagnum magellanicum MG | ecosystem: Host-associated > Plants > Peat moss > Unclassified...
AAAAAATTTAGTAAATAGTAGAAAAAAAAAAAAAAAAAAAAAAAAAATTAATAATTATTTTTTTTTTTTTTTTAAATAGTTTTTTTTTGGTTAGAAAAGGAGAGGGGGGGGGGGGGGGGGGGGGGGTGAATGTTTAACAAGGTACCTTCTCCTATCCATCAAAGATTAGGCTTTTAAGTTTGACCAAAGCTTGTTTGTAGTAGTAGTGAACATATGTTCAAATCTACAAAAGTGGAAATTTCTTGGGAAAAATAGTGGTGCTAGATGTTAGGATGATAAAGGGGTAAGGAACATGCAATAATTTTTTTTCCTTTAGCTTCCTTTTCAACAAAAATCAAATTGGAACAAAATTGTATCATGTGGGTGGGATGGAAATTATGTATGTAATTTTCCTTTGTTGTGATTTGTTGTTATTGTTTAAAATATGAGTGATTTGCAATGGGTTTGAGCATTTATACATGTATGTGTATCTACTACATTGACACAAACCATGATATTGATTTAATGTCATGATATTTAATTGAATTAGAGTTTCATATTATGCATTCCAAGTCCCTAGATATCATTTGAGACTATCAATTCATTAATGTAAAATAAGAAATAAAATTCTTATAATAATGCACTTGCTATATTAATGTAGATGTTGCTCCATGTGCTATGACAACTATCAAATATAAAATCCTTAAAAATCTAGGTGGAAAAAATGCATGTGGATTATTTGAACTCTAAGCATAGATATATTAGTTATCAGATACATACCCACATGTGCATGCATGAACATCACCAAATATTAATGGTTTTAATTTGTAAAACATTTGAAATGATAGAAGGAATAATGTTTATGAATATGTTTAACATCTAAAGTTACACAAAAAATAGGGTATTTTATTAATATGGTCATTTAATTGTCATGCATGATGAATCTACTTTGTGCAAATTGACAAATCAATGGCCTTCAAAATGTAGGCAAAAGATTGTCTTTGAAAGTTTTTATGTATTTATACATTCCACCATGCATTTATTTATAATAGCAAAATATAGCTACTTGTTTGACATAAGAAGTAGAAATCTAAGTGCAAAACATTGATGTGTTTAGAAGTTAGAAGATAATTACATCCATATTGTTTTAAACTCCAAGCAACAATGATATATCGGTTGGAAGATAAATGCATATAAAATGTTACAAACTCCCATGGATCAATGGACATAGTGGTGGAGAAAAAATGCATTTAAAGAATTTTAAACTCCAAGCATCCATGGATGTACTGGTTGGAAGATAAATACATAAAGTTTGATTGTAAACCCCAATGCAATGAAATTTAGCTCGACCCTTCTTGTCTATTGCAAGAGAGAGTTTTGTTGCAAAAAAACACTCTAATTTGTACAAGAAAAAAATTTATTACAAAAGAGTACTTTGGTTTTTCTAATTTATATAAGAAAGATAATGAAGATTTTCATTGAAACATCCAATGTCCTGATAACCTAGAAAAATACATATAGAAAGCTTCAAACTCTAAGCATCTTGTTAAATTTTTTTGAATAAAAGGTGAATGTAAAAAAAATAGAAATTTTGTAAGAAACAAATGTTTATGTGCTTGTTGAACGAATTCAATAAATGGTTTGAAGGATTTAGGGTTTTGCATGGAGTATTATATTCCATAAATTGTAAAATATTTTTCGAAGCCTCAAGAGAAACCATATAAAAAATCAAATATCCTTAATATAAGTTAAGAAAACTCTAGCCCATGTTTCTTTGAGATGACACATAATTGTTAGAGTGATCAAGTGTTTTCACAACTTATTTTTTGAACCATCAACAACTTAATTTTCAATTAGTCACATTGTGCGTGTCTTCACTTTTTAATAGGATTATTTTTGGGTATTAACTGCATTTTGTTTGTGACCATTCTCTTTATGTAGGTGAGGTTTTGGGATTCAAAGACATAATGCATTATCAACCTTATTACATTTCAAAATTTGACTGAAGTTTTTTTAATAAATTTATTGATTCTTTAAAAATAAAATAAAATAAAACAAAATCAACACATCTTTTTCATTAATCCATCATCACTGGTAGGGTGAAGCAATGTAAAGCCCAAGTAATGATAGGTAGTTACAAATAATTATATGGTGTATGGATTAAATATATGTTTGATTGAATTTATCATGACTAAATTGCTAATGTCATGTTTATATCACATTTGTGATTATATGTTGGGTGTGAATAGACTTATGCAACCAATGAAAAAATTAATTATCAAAGTCACTTACAACTAAATTTTATTTGCAAATTCAAGTCAAAAATATGAGTTTTTTTACTAATGTTTATGCATATAGTGTGCACCATGAAAAAGGGAAAAAATGGTTGATAAAATGACTATTGACAAGGAGAAAAATTTATAATGTGTGAAATTGAAGTGGTCCCAAGCTTTGATACAAGTGCATGAATCTAGCACAAAATTCAAAATAGTAGTAAATTTACCATTAGGGATCAAGTGTGAATACATGATAATGATAACATAATAATTCGGCTTGGTAATTTACCACCATTACTAAGTGTGGACGTGAAGAATTTCATTTGTAATGACAAGTTTATTTTCGGTGTTAAGTTTGTAAACAACCAAACCAAACCAAGTATAAATGAAGGCAGGTTATTAATAAATTGGCATTTTGACACTCATCATTAATCTATTGCATCACATGTAAGTGCATGATCAAACATTTTCATTTTGTATTTCATGCAAGATTATGTGATAATTTTGTTTGGTACATGATATTGTCAATTATTTACAAATGATATATTGTTGTTTACAAATGCATGATGTTATGTTTCAACACATTGAAAGATATGTAAAAAAATGTATCATTATTTTTGGGTTCTGTTTTTTGCTATCACAACTTATTAAGAAATAATTTAAAAAGGGATACCACATAGTACATGAATGACTTTGACATTAATTAAAAAATATGTTTTTTCAAACAAATTTAATTATGTTAGCCCATTGTCTCAAAAATTTCAAGAATTCAACCAAAAGTTGTGCACTTTTTAGTGCAAGTCTAGGCTTTGGCACTTGTAGAGACCTTTTTTATCGGGTTTATTCATGATTAGGGTATCATTGGAACAAAAAAACAAATCTAAGATTTTTTCCATTATCAAAAAATAACATGAATTGTTATTCTCTTGGCTAAAAACAAAGGAATTTACATGAAAAACATTTTAGTGAAAGAATGAATAATCCAAATAAAGAAGATTCGTGTGGTGGTGGTGATTTTTCACAAGCATAGCTTGTTGTGCATCAATATTTTGGTTCAAAAATAGAAATGAAGAAAATGTTTAAATAAGCCTTATGGACAACTTGAATTTTTTGCGTGATTATTTATTGCACATGTGACCAACACATGGGGTTACAAATTCCAAAGCTAATGAATAAAATAAATAATGAAATGGACCAAAAAAATTCATTTCCCCTACAACACCAAAAGATGAATTTGATAGCTTTCAAAATTGTCATATGTTTTATAATTTTATCAAATGCATTCAATAAACATTTTAAACATAAGTGTAAATAATAAAGTATATATGATAAAAAATTGAAATCAATTGACATTTATAATATAGTTCCAAAACATTTAAATAAAATATTTTTATTTGTTTAACATGACATCATTTTAAATGCATGCATAAAATAATCCATTATAATTATAATTTTTTTACATATTGATGGTATTAATGAAGTCACTTTGCCTTTAGGCCTTTTTTTCACCTTCAACCTTTTTGGAAACACAAATGGTGTTGCTTACCAAAGGATAATTTTTTTATTAAAGGGTGAATCCACATTATGGTGTACCCAATTTTAAGGAAATTTGGAATTGCATGTATAATATCAAATATAGCAACATGTAAGATTTCACTTACTTTGAAATATTTTAAAGATCACATATATATGATTTGGGTTTCAAAATTAGAAGAAGTCACAATAATAATGAATATGAAATTCAAACATAATTGTACATTTGTATAAATTTACACCAATAGTTCAATAAAGGTTATAAAAAAACCCTTATTTGATAGTAGTTTTTCATTTTAAAAAAAATTCAAAACTTCATCTTACTTTTGTCAAATAATTAAAAACACATTTAACCCAAGTAATTCCTCAATGAAAGAAAAAAATTTAAACCTAAAAAATTATATATAATCATCAACATTATCATACCATAATGTACTAATGAACATTTTAAAATCATTTCATCAAAATTCCATGACATTAAAATTAATTGAAAACTTTGATGGGAAAAATTATTCATTATGGTTTCTTTTATGTATGTGTAAAATTTCATGGAAAAATTATCATTAAATGTAGTACTTTTTAGTTTTTTTGTTGGAATTGGATAAATGTGACAAGGCTCTACAAATCAAAATAATATTTTTTTGGACTATTATATCATTCATTTGTGCATTTATTTCACAACATAATACTAGATTGAGACATAAACCATCATCTATTACAAAATTTTAATGAAAATTATTTTCCAAATTTCCACCATGGTGCATAAAATTTGGATAAATACTGAAATTGTCAAACAATAACAATTTTTTGTGTACACCATAACATGCATTCACCTTAAAATTAGATATCAAATACTAGTTTAGACTTCATTTATTGCACACAATGTTCAATTTTTTCCTTTAATCATAATAACAACAATAGTGAAGTTACAAAAATTCAATGCAAAATTATTTTTACCCCACTATTTAGGGGTAAAAGTAGTTTCAGACCTTGTTCAATTGTTAATGTATTTTTCTAGGGAATAATTTTAATTCTATTTATGCATTATCATACCTACATTATGTGTGTGGTTTCCTTTTTTTAAGGAAAAGTTTAAGTATGGTAAAGTAAACAAATTGGTGGCTCTTGGTCATAAAGAATGACAAGTATCCACAAATAATTTGATTTATTGAAAGTAAATTATTTATTTTATAAAATGATAATCATTTACTTCATTTGAATAAAATTGAAGAATTAAATCTTTAACATGCATTTAACTATGTATTAAAAAAATGCATTTACTCACACATTTGTTTGGGCTTTACAAAATGGGTTTCAAGTAGATGAAATATATATGGTTTCAAGTTAATTTGAAGGCTTACAAAACTATGCTATCATACATATGAACTTGCATATTGTTTCTAGAATATATGGTATTATTATAAAAATTTAATATTTCACAATAAATGCACATACGAACATGTGTTTTTAAAAATAAGATCTTGTGAAAAATGTGCACGATATGCTGGTCTATCCAATTGGAACCTCACTAAAACACCTTTTTAATTTATCCAATTTCATAATATTTTAATTTAAAATACATATTCATATGTTTGACACATATTTTTTACTAGGCATATTGGAGTACAATTTTTTCTTCCAATATTTATTGTACATTTTCAACCTTACAATCTTTTTTTCATGTATTAACAAACAAGGTTTTGGATATTATGTGTATAATTATTCATTTATATTGTCTAATTTTCATGAATATATTTCCTTTCTCCTATTTAAAAGAAATCTTTTGAGTACCTTACCTAAGGTTAGTTTCATCATGAAATAATCCTCAAAATAATGAAATGAAAATTTGTGACAATATGAAATTGACATGTTGAAAATCATCATAATTATCATAGGCTACATTCTAAATAATTTCATTACTCATATCACAATATTAAAATAGATGATGCAAAAATATCTAACTTCAAAATTAAAAAAAAATCAAAATTTGAAAATAAATAATTATTCATTTTGTCAATGTGGAAACTAACCCTAGCCTACGGTAGTTAAAAATTTATTATATCACTATCTTATTTTCCCTAATCTTGGGTTGTTTCACCTTTCCATTTGAAAATAATCTTATGATGTTAATTTAATGTGAAATCCATGTTTTGATCATATCATTGGATGGGACAATTTTGAATGGTTGCATGCAACCTTTTAATCAAAACTTAAAAATAAAAAAATGAAGCAATTTTGAAAGTTTATAATCACCAAAAGTAAGCCAAAATAAATAAATAAATAAAATTCCAAATTTTTATATTCGGTTTTCATTGCATAACCAAACATATATAGAAGGACGACTAAAAATTTGTAATTCATATGTGGCTTACAACTAGATTTGCCTAAATCTTCCTCTATTATTTGTTCTAATATTGTTCTATGGACGATTGCCACGTTGGTTGCAACAAACATAAAATCCTAAAAAATACACTAATAGCATGATGCAACACTCAACAATTCAAAAAGGGTATGCTTTTTGACTCAAATTATTTGACAAGATATGCTGTTGAAGATATACATGGAATCCTCACCCTTACTTTTTGGAATTGCATCTTTGCCAAGATAAGAACCTCACATTATTCTAACATATTGTTCTAGCATATTGAAGTCCTAGATGTTTTTCAAGTTGGTTTTCTTTTAGGACAATTGCATGCACTTGTTATGTTAGAACAAAGGTTATGCTTGATTGAGGTTGTATGTTATGTTTATGAACTAACGATTAGAATGCTTTTATTACTTCCCACAAGTAATGGATATGATTTCAAAATTTTTATTTTGTGGATGATGTTTTCACCATGTTTTGTTGAGTTTTCAAATTTGCTAAGTTTTTTTGACATTTTCTAGACCTAAAAGCACGAGCTTGTACCAACAAGCTCACATGGTCATTTTGAAATTTGATTGATGAACTCTCTTTCACATGAAGGAAGAACTCATATATGTGAGAAAATGTTCCATTGTATGAGATATCTATTGTATTGATGTTGTTACTACATCCATCCATTTGAACATATTCAACATTAAAAAAAATTCTCTTGTATGTTTCATCTTTTCAAATGAACTTCATCAACAAGTTTTGAAAATTGTTTTACTTTTAATACATTAGACTAATGTTTTTCCCCTTCAATTTTGTGATAGTAACTGAAATGGTCATCATCCTCAAGAAAGATTGAATCAAAATTTTTACTATAAACAAGAAAATAAAAGAATCCAAGCATTAAAATGGTTTTTGTAGTGTTTTTCATTTGAACCAAACACAAGTAACAAATTGTAACAACCCTAATAACTATCCTAATTCCTAACAAATCTCTTAGGACCACAATCACATTCCAAATCAAGAGTCTTGTTGCAATCCATGTGGGCCACCCAAGTGGACCGGGTTTTATTTTCCCTTTTTATTTATTTATTTATTGGGGACAACCGAATTAAGTCTTGCCCATTGCAAAGAAGGGTGACCTATTAAAAACAAATAAGTAGTACATTAAAACATAATTTGATTTCCATTTCATCCCTAGCCTAATAATCATGTTTTAAATGGCTTTTAATTAACCCCAAAACAACCTTAATCAACCTACTAATCAACTTCAATAATGCCTTAAAACCGACTTGATTATAATTTTTGACACTGTCCTAATTATAGACCTAATCAAAACTAGAACTGCCAAAAAATCATTTATCAAATAATCCATAATCCATTTTTAGTTAATTAATTAATTAATTGATTGATTGATTGCCAAATTGCAACTGGAACAGGAACTACCACGCAAACACAACTGGAACTGGAACCATAACCGGACCCAAACCAAAGCTTCCTCATTTAGGTAGTCACTAGGCCCACTTATTTGACACCAAAACTGGAACCGGAACGAACTGAACCAACCCAGTTAGGAATTGCTGCATAACCGGAACGAACTGAACCAAAACCAAACCAGTTAGGGTTGCTGCATAACCGGAACGAACTGAACCAAAACCAAACCAGTTAGGTATTGCTGGATAACCGGAACTACCTGAACCAAACCGGTTCCTGATGCATACCCGGGACCGAAGGTTCTTCTACAGAAAGAAATAACCGCCCAAACAGAGTCCCCAACAAGAACCGCGGTCGATTGCTGCTCCCGTCCAATGGTTACTAGTACCATCCGAATTACCGTCCGTCAGTCCGTAGTACCATTCGTCGGGTCGTGGCGACGTCCAGGGAGTTATCTAATCTTGGCCTATTGCGGTGGTAGTTGGGTCTTCTCCCGCTGCTCTTGGGCCGCCCGATAGGGGCGCACGTTTAGAAGGAAGGGGATCGGACGGCTGTCGTACGTCGAGAGCCTCACCGCTAGCAGCTCTCAATAGTTTTTGCATTTTGTCCGTGCGCGATGCCTTTCCTTCCTTTCGAGGCTCTCTCGTAGAGGCGCGCTCCATTGCTTCCATTTCCCCGTGCTCTTTTCCCTTCTTCTTCTCTCTCTCTCTCTCTCTCTCTCTCTGGTCCCCTTCTTCCTCCTTCTTCTGTTTTCTATTCGTCCTTCTCTCCTTTGGCCTTTTTGTTTTCCTTTCTATTGTTTTCTTTTCGTCGTCGTACATCTTGGACGCCGATTCCGGTTTGCGGACGGAGGAGTCTGGTTGCCTCTTTTCCCCGGTCTCTTCTATCTTATTCCTATTCATCTCTTCTGCTTCCGATTGCTATTCCTTGTTTTCTTTGTGTTTCTTTCTCCGTCTTGTTTTGCTACCGTTATTTTTGTTTTGGCATAGACTGTGTGCTTCTCTTGGCTTCTCTGGGTTTTAGGGCCGTCGTCTCTCTCTCGTTTTCTGTGCCTCTTTCCACTATCCCTTTTCCAGTCCCTTGGTTTTGTGTCGTGTTCCGTGTTTTTGTTTGCGCACTGTTTTTGTGCGTCGTGTTCAGGGACTTACTAGTCTTTCCTGCTTTTCAGAGCTCAACCTTTCCCTTGGTTGGTTTTTTTTCCTCTCTGTTTTGTGTTTGTTTTGTTTTCTTGGGTTTTCCTTGGCTGGTTGGTTTCTTCGGGTTATTGGTTCGGTTGTATATTGGTTCCGGTTCCCAGTTTCGTTTCCGGAGGCATTTGTCTCCCGAGTGTTATATCTTATTGCAGTTGCAGAATCCGACATATAGGTGCTGGTTTTGTCTTCTGGCAGTTTCGGCGTCTGTGGGAACAGGGGTGCTGCTTTTGTGCATTCTCTTCGTTTTTACCGAGATTGCATTGGTTCAGTCAGGATCTCACCTCTGCTGAGGACCTCCTTATCTTCTCTTATCTCTTCCCCTTCTCTCCTCCTCCTCCTCCTCCCTCTCCCTCTGCTTGATCTTTTGCTTTGTCCTGATCTTACAGTAGTACTCTGCTTTCGCCTTTCCCTTGACCTATGTTCTTTTGTCTCTCTTCGCCACTATCAACTGTCGCATGATCAGCAAGCGCAATACCAAGACTCCTAGTTTTCTCACCCCTGGAAAGCGAAGTCCTTTATTTTTGCACTTAGGGTTACCTGGTGGGAGGAGCTTGTGGAGAGCGGCTGAGACTCAGGACAGAAACTCTCTTTTGTTTTGCAAGGTGTGTAGCTTTTCATGAGTGGCAATGCAATGTCGTTTGCAGTTCCTTTCCATTTTTCGGATAATTCCTTTGTTTGATCAGTCTCCTGGTTAGAATTCTGGCTTTGTACTTCACAACTACACAGGAATATACTTAACTGATTGCCTGTCTAATTGGAAATGTGCAGATTGAGTGACTGTTTTGTGGCTCTTGTGTTGTGGGCTATCACACACCCAGAGCACTAAGATGACAGAGCCCTCGAAAGTTCTTCACATTCGCAATGTGGGTCCTGAGGTCACAGAGGTGAGATGCTGCCAAAAACAAGTCTCTTTTATCAATGGTTTTAATGATTTCCCATTCACTCCATTATTGATTCTCTGCTATCAGTGAAACTTGCCATTGATCTGACCCTGTTTTGCATCAGAACTGACTAACCTCAGATGTTTGTCTATCATTGTTGCAGCATGACCTTCTCCAGCTTGCTCAGGCTTTTGGGGTTCCACAGAAAGTGGTGATGCTCCGAGCTAAAAATCAGGTGTGTCTCATAAGGTCTTTTTTAGAAAAGATGGTTGCTGAGATCACAAGTCTGAAGATTTTGCTATGATGTTAGAACAAAAATATGGTGTCAGCAGTTAATTCTATTTATGACCAGAGAAAACTAGATTATTAATTAAATCTGGTTTGGTTGTTATTTATAGCAAAAATTGGTTTGAATGGCTTTTAGAAGCAGCATGTCCTAATCTGACAGCACCTGGGTATGTTTTGTAGGCTCTCCTACAGATGCAAGATGTTGCATCTGCCATCAATGTGATGCAGTACTACTCCACTGTACAGCCTAGTGTGCGGTAAGTTGGAACTTGCAAACATAGAACCTACTTGATATATGTGTGCCCTTACCTCTGATTTTGTTTCTCATTTTGTTCTTTGGTGATGGAAATTTTGCAGTGGGAGGAATGTCTATATGCAATTTTCCTCACATCAAGAACTTACCACCATGGATCAGCCTGGTCAGCCTAGGCGGTTGCCCTCGGAACAGGTCAGAGTTCTGTGTCTGATCTACATCCTGTCTTTTGGGTCATCCCGAGTGTTTTTTCCCCCCTCTTGACCTCTACCTTTTGCTCTTTGGGAGGGTCATCCTGCCTCATTTTTTGCTCAAGTACTTCTTGCCTTCTCACTCCTTTCTCTTTTCTTTCTCTTCCATGTTGCGGGGGGCTTGTCTCTGCTTTGGCCTTCTCCAGGAACTGCAGCCCAACCGAATTCTCTTAATTACCATTCACAACCCGCTCTATCCCATCACTGTGGATGTGCTGCACCAAGTGTTTTCCCCTCATGGCTTTGTCGAGAAGATCGTCACCTTCCAGAAGTCAGCTGGTCAGCTTTCCTCTGTCTTTACTCTGTTCTGTTCCTCTCTCTCTTTCTCTCCTTTGTTTTCTTCCCCTTTTATTTTTGTGATGGGGATGGGTGATTTTAGTTCCTGCAAGCTCTCAGCATTATATGGTATTGGAACAATTATTTCATAGGTGAATTAGCATCAGTGTTCAACTGTTGAGTTGTGGCCTGAATTTCTTGAGCATCTCTGAGGAAGGCGAAATCCTATGATTGTTGCAAAATCTCATTTTTATCCTGTGCTGGATCTGCAATTTTTTTTGCTTAGGGCTCCAAGCATTGTTGCAGTTCCAATCCCAGCAGAGTGCAATGCAAGCAAGGAATACACTGCAGGTGGGTTCTGGCTTTGTGTAAGGGTGAATATATGTGGAGTGTTCACAGTATCCTGATACTGTCAACCATAAGCAATTCTCCAGGGTGACATATCTAATCTGCTGTTTGGTAGTCATTCAGGCCATAATTTCCATTGGACTCGTTGCACTGTAATCATAAGCATTTTCCAGTGTCATTGATCTAATCTGTTGTTTGGTTGTCATTCAGGGCCGAAACATTTATGATGGCTGCTGCACCTTAGACATCCAGTTCTCCAAGTAAGCATTTGTTTTTGGAAATCAGATAGTTTGCACATTAAAATCTACAAGTTTTGTTTCAATTGTTTCAACTTCTTTGGTATATTTGCATGTGACCTTTTTGTTCTGATAATGTGTATTTCCTAAAATTTCCAGCCTTCAGGAGCTGCAGGTTAACCTCAACAATGAGCGAACCAGGTATTTGGAAATGTGAATTACAGTTGAATTGTGGTTAAACGTTTGCAGAGACTCATCTTTATAGCTGGTTTAAATGCCTGTGTGCTTACTCTTTTGAAAGTATATTGGTAACTTGATGCAAAGGAAAGGACTGCACAGTGAACAAACTTATAACTGGAAGGTGCTTGTAGTCAAACATATGTGCACACCTTGTCTTAATAGCTGTTGGCAGATGTAATTGTGTCTAATGTGAGTGCTTTGGTCTTGCAGAGATTATACAAATGCGAACTTGCCTTCTGAGCAATCACGGCAAGCCAATCCTGGCAACAACAATATAATGGTGAGCAGACTGAATTACTGTGCTGGTGTAACTTGTTGTAGGAGGATGGAAGTGTGGTTTTTATACAATTTGGTCCATGGACAGCTTGTAGACAGTCTGTATTGGTCCCAATTGCAGCTTCATTTAAGTAGTGGGGAGTAATTTTGCATCAGATGTGACCCTGTGCACATGCATCTAACAGGGAGGTTCCTTGCTGCAGTCATCACTTTTTGGGGAGGGTGGCAATCATTACAACATGCTGCAGCCAGCAGGACCAAGACCTGGTATGCCTTGTAGCTTGCCACAGCCTCACAACTCAAATAGTTTTTGCTGTCCACAGGTTAAAACTAGTGAAGTCAGTGTTCCCAATTTGTTTTGAAAGGTTTGCTGACTTGAAACACAACATGTTTTTGGATCAGGCTTCCACCAGCAGGCTGGAGGTCCACCACAGCTTGGTATGAATTCATATCAGGTGCATGTCTATTTCTGAACTCTCTGTTACTATGGCACCACTACAGAATTAGGTGGACTCCACATACTTGTTCAGTTTCAGCAATTCCCAGGGTAGGTTGTTCCAAGGGAAAAGTCTAGAGGCTAAGGTGATCCCCTTGTATGATTGGCAGGTACAAATGGGGGGGGCATCTGCGGCAGCAGCAGTCTTTGGGGGTGTTCTCCCCCCCGGCATTACTGGCACAAATGACAGAAGCACTCTCCTTGCCTCCAATCTCCTTCCTGAGGTGAAGAATGAGTGGGCTTTATCACAAATGGCAGAATCTTAAGAGGGCAGAGAAGTCATTTAATGTTTGCTGATGCCAGATGTGCTAGTGGTAATTGTTGAAACAGTTGTTTGAGAAGGGGCCAGCAATTGACACACATTACGTTTCACCTTAGTTTGCTTGGATATCAGTATTTGATAGATTGTTTCTCTTATGCCTGTTCCTGTTTGTTGTGTTCCAGAAAATAGATGCACAGAAACTTTTCAATCTGTTTTCCAACTATGGCAACATTGTTCGTGTCAAAATTCTGCACAACAAACCTGATCACGCTCTTATACAAATGGGGGATGGTTTTCAGTCTGAACTGGCTTTCAATTACCTTAAGGTGTGTACCCTTAGCAACACTTTCCCACTGCCTGCTAAAACTATGGTGATAAGGCTGGGTAGAGTTCCACATTTTTGACCTCTTTGCTGCATACAGAAGTGACTGCTTGTGTCCATTGCTAGAAGGGTATGGCGAGCTACCCCTCGAGTGAAACCTCCTCTTCACCAAATTGTTCTGAAGTTATTAATAAACTTTCTTTGCTGTTCATTGAATGCCAGGGTGTAACCTTGTTTGGGAAGCGCATGGATGTTAACTTCTCCAAGCATGCTCAAATAAACCCATCTCCAGACACTTCAGATTTTTCATCCTCACCTCTGAACCGGTTCAACCGTAATGCTGCCAAAAACTATCGCTATTGTTGTGCACCAACCAAGATGATCCATGTCTCTAGCCTGCCAGCAAATATCACAAAGGAAGATATTGTTGCACACCTATCTCCCCATGGTAACATTATTAATGCCAAGATCTTTGAATCTAATGGCAAAAAACAGGCTCTTGTTCTCTTTGAGAATGAGGATCAAGCTACTGAAGCTCTTGTCTGTAAGCATGCCACTCAACTGCAGAACAGCAATATTCGGCTTGCCTTCTCAAAGCTGCTTTCAGTGTAGTGACTTTTGCATAGCTCTCTCTCTTCTGGGAGAGTTTGGGCCACAATTTTGTTAGGTTGTCAGATAGTGTGCCAATTTAATGATCCCCACACCAGTTTGGTTTTCTTATGCCATGCTTCCATCTCAGGACATAGATTTGCTGAAGTTTTGCTTTTGTGGGGTTCCTACTTAATTGATAACTGGTTCACAGGGCTAGGCTCTGTTGGCATTGTATTTGCTTGCAAAAGTTCTGCCATACCAGGTAATATTTGTCAATCTTTCACAGTAGTCTGCTTGAAGATTTGAGGGGTCAGTGGTCTGCAGTGCTTTCCTACTTTCTGTAGCAGAGCTTGTATTGCCATTGATTACTGTGTAGTCATGCTTTTACCTCAAATGATATTATCACAGGTTTGGAAGTATGAATCAACTGTGTATCACAGTTGTTTCTGAGCTCTCACCTGTTTGGCTTCTGAGCAGTGAAGACAATTATCTATGTTATTTCTAAACCTCTTCACCTGCAGGTTTGACAATTCTCTCTGTTATTTCTGAACATGTTCACCTGCAGTTTTTCCCTGACATTTTGTACAATGGTTTGCCCAGATTTTGGGCAGATTTATTACAATACTTATCTACACCTGCCAGTGGAGGCTGATCAAGTCAGTGGGTAGAAATGGCAGTCGCACTCTGCTGTTTGTGATGAAAGTGATGGTCTGACACTTTGTGAGCCAACTCCCATCCAAGGGGAACAACCGTTTCAGTTATCTTGTTACTTTCAAATTGTTGCAGGGATTTCTTTGTTATTTGATAGTGTCTCTCCTGGCAAAAGCTTGCTTGAGTTGGACTTAATCATGAACTTATTTTATGTTTTATGTTTTATTGTCTGGGTGTTAAGATTGGAAAGGTTTTTTTTGTTCATCATCTCTCCCTTATTCCAAGCAGTTCAAAATATAACAACTATTTTCTCTACTCCCAACTATATGTCATGTTAATATGTTGCATTAAAAACAGCTGGAATTTAGTAATTGTCGGGGCGGGGCATTACTATCCTCAATCATCAATTGTTATCATATCCACCTTTATGTTCCAACAAGTACCTACTTCCTGCACTTCTTGCAGGTACTTGTTGCAGACAAGTGCAAGAATATTAGTACATATGGGGTTTATGATGAGGTGATGTAGCTGAGCCCAGCCCTGCAGTTTGGGCCCCTGCAATGTGGGAATGTGCAATGGGGTGAATGTTAGATGAACCAAAACATACATGCATAGATATTGAGGTGAAAGGGGGATTCTTACACCTACTCATTAAGAGCAAGAGGGAAACTACACTTATACAAAAGGCATAATTAGTAGGCGTAAAGATCTCCCCTTCCTTTTAAGTTGAATGTAAAACCTCAGAGATTGACACTCTCCAATGAATGTAAAACTCTGATAAAATCTTAGAGATTGACAATCTCCAATGAATGTAAAACTCTGGATAAAATCTTAGTTCTTTTCCCCCATAGTTGGGAATTGTGATATCAAAAAAATTGGGCAAAATTGTCCAAAGGATGAGCAAAATGGCAAAGTCAAATTTACAGTAGAAAACAATTTTTTTGAAATGAAACAACAACAACAACAACAAAAAAAACAACTGCAAACCAGAATCTGAAAATTCAAAGCCTTCTTCCCTTAAGTACTTCTGCATGACAGTAATTTTCTGCAAAGAAAAAGTTGCTAAGAAATTCAGATCCAAAAATTTAGAGCAAATTTAGATGAAATTTAGTTGAAGTTTGAGTTCAAGTTTTAGGTTTTGTTAACAACTCTGGTTTTGGAGTGAAGGAAATTCGAGTGTTCTTCTTCTCGAGAATGAGATTGTTTGCAGTGGGCTATGGCGCCTTGCACAGCATTGTGTTGCTCAGAGAGAGTCATGCTGGTGGTGGTGGTGTTGTTGTTGTGGTTGATTGCTGCTGGTGAAGCTACTACTACTCCTCCATTGCTACAAGATGGATTCCTTGGATTGAACTTTGCTTTGGATCTGGGAGTCATGACAGTAGAAGCTACGATTCTTGCAATTTTGGAGGTTGCTGCAGCAAGCTTAGTAGTACTCGACGACTCTGATGACGATCCTTGCAGCAGTTTTAAGGTCGGCAGAGCTGGTTTAGCGCTGGAAAACTCTGATGATGATGATGATCCTTGCAGCTTCAAGGTCGGGAGAGTTGGTTTGGTGCTCGACTCTGATGATGATGATGATCCTTGCACCTTTGGGAGAGCTTTTCTCGAAGGAGTGCCAAGAGGAGTATTGGCTGCTGGTGTTGCTACTGGTGTTGCTGCTCCTAATGATGATGCTACAGTTGTTGTTGTGACACGAATTCTGTTGTCGATCTTGTTCTGCTGCTGCTGCTGCTGCTGCTGTAGCTGTAGCTGTAGCTGTTGCTGTTGTTGTTGTGGGTCTGTGTGTGGAGACATGAGTATCTTCTTCACGTATTTTTTCCACCGCTCTCTTGATGATGACTGCAGTTTTGGTGTGGCACAGTCTTCTTCTTCTTCTTCTTCTTCTTCTTGCAGCTGCAGCCGTCTCCTCCTCCGCCCACCACCAGGACTCTCAAATGTAGTTGCCGGCATCGCAGACAGTGATTGTATCAGATTCGGCTGCTGCTTCTGTGCTTCGCTTGTATTGCTGCTGCTGCCCTTGGCCGGTAACAACACAGCACCTGGGGAATTGTGGATATGGCTGTGTAAGCTCGACTCCCGCATCAACAGTCTCAGTGTTCGCTCTTTCTCTGCTGCTGTCCCGCTTGCACCGGGTGTAGCAGTAGCAGCAAAAAGCTGCGGTGCTTCTTCACCCACGTAAGGAATTGTTGATGCATGGGTCTTCTTCCCTCGGAGGCGCTCTGAGCTTTTGCAAGCTGCTGAGAGAGGAACAGCCGCTGTTATCTTCTGCATTGGAGCAGAACAGGTTGTTGTCTCTTCTGTGTGCTCCTCTGTGTGCTCCCTTGATCTTCGCTTAGAAGACGAAGACTTCTGGTTCTTCTTCTTCGTGCCGAACAGGGCCTTCCAGGATCTTAGCAATGTAGTAGACAGGGTACTCGTCCAGCTGATCTCTGCGTTCGAACTCTTGGAATAGGAATTGGGTTCCTCTTCTGTCGAAGCTCTGCGATGTACAGGTTCTTCTTGCTTGCAGCCGTTGGAGGATCTGGAATCCCGTCGTACACTCCAGGGTGTGGAGTCCTGCTCCGGCGAGGAGCTGCTACTGCTGCTGTTGTCTCCAGCTTCCGAGATTTTCATGTCGCCTGAAGTCTCCCACGCAATGCTACTGCTCTGAGATCGGAAGCTGGAGCTACGAGAGTCCTGCAACGCAACTGTCTCGAGCGCCGGCGCAGAATGCAGGGGGGATTTCATGCACAAGAACTTGGAGAAGTACCTGGGCTGGCAAACATGCGAGCTGGAGTCGTAGTGACTGGTAGTAGCCGGCGAGAAGATGCAGTCGTCGTTCTTCTCTGGCAGCTTCTCGTTGAACTCAAACTCGAGCGCATCTAGAGAGCTTCTGCAGCTTCTCACCATCGATTCCCAATACAACGGCAGAGAGATGTCCATTTCACGACTTCTTCCCATCAGTACATGGTTGCTAGACTCTGCATGGCGCCGCTGCTGCTGTTGCTGCACCTGGGCAAACTGCCGTCCACCACCAACAGCAGCAGCTGCTGAAGCGATTGTAGTACAGCCGCGAGCAGCTGCATCCTGGCGACTACAAACTCCTGGAGCAGCTGAAACTCTTACATGTGATCCCTGACTCTGCAGCTGTTGGCTAATTGCAGCTGCAAACCCTTCATGCTGGTTCACAATCCTTGAGTCGCCCCAGCTCCTCGCCATGCCGGTGAGCCTGATCGGCCACTGCAATGGCAGCGGAGTCGAGATTGCAATGGCAGTGGACGGATCAACTCAATTAGCTCACACTTAGCGAAGCCGCAGTCTGATTGCAAGCATTTCCCAGAAACAAACACAGCAGCAACACTACTAGAGCTAGAATTCTCAAACTATCTGCAACAAGCTCCAAAACACTTGGAATTCCGAGTTCGGAATCTCAATGGCGAGCAACTAGCTGGTTGCGAAACTAGACTGACACCTCTAGAACCGCGGACACGGAGAGAAGAAAGCTTCTCAAGAATGTGAAGAGGAAAGACCCCACCCATAAGAACTGAAACTGTGGTGCTCAGTACGCGACTCTGCACAAAATATTTCTCGCATCCAAGTGTAGTTATTACCTTTGTGGCAACCCCACCCATAAACTGAAACTGGGACTGCATATACGTGGGAGACAACTAGTACGTAGCAAACCACCTGGAGCAATCATTACCATTGGCATATCAGAGAAACAGGTGCCAGCAGTCAAATCATATTTATTACAGTCTTTTCTTTCTTTCTTCTGGCAGGTGCACAGTTTTTCTTCGGCTTTCACCAGCCTCAGCATACTGTGCAAATTTGCTGGGCCGAAACCAACCGGTGTATTTTTTGACTTTTCTTCATATGATTGTATTGTACAGGGTCACATGAGCATCACTGGGTTTGCTCTAAGGGCATCCCCACAGTTGTTCGTATGACCCTGCAAAAGTATTTCTCACATCCAAGTTTAGTTGTTTACTTTTTTGCAAGTCAACCCATAAAACTGAAAGGGGAACTGCAAAGATGTGGGAACAACTAATAGCAAGCCACCTGGATCAATGATTATGATTGGCCAATCAAAAACAGGAACAGCACTCACATCATATTTACCACAGGTTCACAGCTTTGCTCCACTTTTTACCAGCCTCTGCAAACTGAGCAAATATGCAGGAGGAAAACTATTTTCCTGAGCCAAACCGGCACATGCGGACTTTTTTTCATCCCATTATTCTGTGCATGGTCACATACTGAGCACCGGTGGGGATGGTTTTAAGGAAGCTAGTGTTTGTATGTTTTTTTGTTTGTCACCCTGAGATCTAGTAAACCATGGTGCACCTCATGGGCGTGTCCCAGATACATCATCATCAGTAGCAACAACACAAATATGATAGGTGCCAAATGTAGAACCCCACAAAATATCTATGTATGGTAAGTGTCTAGTTATGAGCATTGGGGCATTTAATATGCTTGATGCATTAGCAGAAACCATTGGTGACAATTTGCAACCAATTAGACAATTTGTGGATAATTGGGTTGCCGGAGAAACACGAAGAACATGAAGTTGCTGGGATTGAGTTGAGATGGGGTGAAGTACATATGGTGAGTGTATGATTCTTTAGCTTTAGGTAAACCTTACACTTTGTGTTGCTTATTTCTTTTTTGTCAATTCATACAAGGAAGTAAAAATTTATTTTTGGTATAAGTGGAACTTGGTATGTGTCTACATTGAAAGCCTTCTTATGAGGAACATTTCCAATTTGCAATATTATTCTTTTGTAGATTTGAAAACTTCCACCTTTCAGGGGCACTAACTACATCCATCCACCATGAGTTTAATTCTGGTGCCATAGTATAGCTTTCCTTTCCTTAAATTTTTTTTTATGGGGAATAGGTTGTCATCATTAAAATAAACGGTTTCAAGATCCTCAACAATATCAATAATGAATGGATGTTTAGGATTTCACTGACCAAGTGACTCATGCCCAAATGTCCAAATATAAGACCTTTTACATAATGCATTACTCTTCAAACAAAGTATTTTCATTAGGTATATCATTTTGGGACCTTTTTGGATTTGGTGGATCACATTTACAATGTTATTATCTTCATGCTCTCGTGGATTAAACCACAACACTAAATTTCACATCTTGCATTTTACTGGGATGTACATGTCGAACAAGACAAGTTTCATAACACTAGGACATATTTGGTCATGGCACTTGATTTATGAAAGATTATTGTACATGGCTGGTAAAATATTTTACCACAGAGCTTGAGCAGTGGTTTCTTACAAGTTTACAACATGAGCTTTAGGCCATATGCTTAGTTAAGTCTTAGTTAATTTGATAGTTAATTTGGTTAGGAAAGAAAATATATTTTAGTTAATGTGAAATACTTGACACCCATTCACATTGAACCAAATTTCAAATTATTATCATTTTTGATTAAAACTTAATTGACCATGTAAATTAAAACTCATGACTATTTTCATGTGCTACCATGTTGACACTTACACCTATTTTTATATAACATCATAAACCATATAACTGCAAATCCTCATACATGGTGCAACATGTGGAACCACACCCTCTTGGTGTTAAAGTCCTTATAAGCCGTTTAGTAATGTCAACACAACATGGGAAATTCTTTTTCAAGATCTATCAAAAGTGAACATCAGTTTTAAGTAAAACTAGTAAGTTAGGTGCAAATGTGAATTCCATTATTAGTCATTTAACTAAAGTTTTTCAAATTTTTTAGCCAAATGTGAATCATAATGAAAAAAATTGAAAAGAATTCTTGCTACCTAACTATATTAGGTATATATACCTATATTTATTTAGTGCAATCAAGGCAAACCTAATCTTTAATTGGTACCTTTTCTAATGATGGTGAAAAACATTCCCATATGCCAACCTTTAGACATTAGTTATAAACAATAGATGTGCTAGTGTATTGCCCACACAACATGCAATGCAATCTTGCACATACAATTGCCAAAGATGGATAAACTTGACAATCAATATATGGAAGATGATATGATGTGCAATTATGCATGTTCCATAGTTGACTAACTCATTCTTATAACAATAACATTTTCAAAGGAAAAACCTTTTACACCTTAAAAATGATTCGTCTTATAATCATATCCAATGTAATTGGTGTTTGCTACAAGTACACATAATTTTTCAATTCAAACTTATAGACTTGAAGTTAATAACCACCCTCACAAATAGTGGTGTAACACAGTGTATGCTAATGTTGAACAATGGCCAAATTTTACATATCCATTGGCATCACTCATCGAAATAAAGTTGTTCATTGTTCATAAGTTTGAAGCCATACCTTCACATAATCCAAGTTCATATTGTCATTGCATTTCAACAAATTGATGTTGGAAGTTCAAGGTCATACCAAAATAATAAAACATATGATGGAAAAGATGCAAGGGAAAATTGTTGACTAAATTTATTTACCATAGCTAACTAGGGCAATGCAAGTCCCAATTTTCAATATGGCCTTTCAAAAGACCATATTTACACAACCCTCCCTTCACCATTTTAACCATCCATTCAATTTTCCCATCAACCCTTACATGATATCATGAAGTTGTATGAATAATAATTGGTGGCTTTTCATATTACTTTTGAAATTTCACATTAAATTTCTTAGATTGGTTGGGGAACATCTTGCTTGGAGTGTGAAATTGTTAAACTATGGAATTCGACAACTTAGCTATTGTCAAGGGAAAAAGTTGCCAAAAAAAAACATGAAAGTAGAACTTATTTTCTATCTACCTACCGTCTTGCTATTTACTAGGGGTGAAGCCATCTAGGTTAATTAGTAACTAAATAGTTATTAAGTTGCCCTTCTAAGTAAACTAAACTAAGGTATTATTTCTATTAACTAATGTTACTTCTATTAAAGTTTTTCCTAGAATTAACTTTTGATTATTTTGTCCCATGAAGGTAGTTCACTATACTATGGTACTACTGTCAAAAAACACTTTCACTGTAAAATTTTCATGTAATGGTTTTACCATATGATGGTAACTATCATCCAACGACGATATTATCGTCTTTTAACACCCATAGTGTTAATACAATTTTCTACCTTTAGTAGAAACGTGCTAAACACTATCAAAAAATGCATATGCAACTTTTTTGCAATTGTAATATATCATAATGAGGGCAATTCTATGCATTGCACCATGTAAGAAGGTTTGATGTTATGTGATTTATGATGGTGTACAACAATAGGTGTAGGCATTGACATGGGATTATGTGCAACAAGAATGTTGATGATTTGGGATTGAAGGGAAACTTATTCCCAATACAAGCTTGTGCTCAATGTAGTGGTCACCTTCATAGAACACTTGGCAATTTTTAAAACACATTTGTTGCCCTTAACCTCAATGTACCATTGATGTTCTACTATTGTGATACTTGGGCAACTTCAACACTAATGTGTTGAATAATTAATATAGTTTTAAGTTTTTGAATTGGCACTTGAGTTTCACTTAGATTGACCATAGTTTATGTTACTTTGTTGGATAAGATGTGATTTCAAGTTTGGCTACCTTATTATAGTTTGATTGAAATTTCAAAATTTTCAACATAAAATAGTTTTTTCTGAAAATTTTGGCACATTAAAAAAATGATATAAATTGTGCAGAAGCCACCAAAATAATATGGTATGCACTATATTGTCCTTTGATAGATGCTCTTTTGGAGCAACAAGCTTCTTTCGTCATTGTAACAATGAAAAGCATTAGCAAGGTTGTAATGAAACCACCTTTTTGATTACAACCTTATAAGCCACTTGTGGGGCACATGGCAAACTTCTAGTGCCATAAGGATTGAAGACTATTGAACATTGCAATTGTGATGCTCTTAAGGCAAACCAAAGTTAGTCATATATTTAAATTTGGTAGCAAGAATCTACATGGAACATTAATGAGCTTTAGATCTCTTCAACATTGCCTTTGTCCTAGAGTGGAATGTTTGATTAACTTGAGATGTGTTGGCTTGAATTGCTCTTTGCTTCTATGTACTATGACATCCCTTTACTATAGAGCAAAGGTTAACCTATTTGTCTAATCTTTTGTTAGATACAAGGTCCACCCTAATAACTTCACATTGGTGATAAACTTTTAAAGAAATTCCAGGAGGAAGCCAGTTTTGCCATGTTTGCTGAAATGGGTACAGGAAGCCATAGTTCAAAGCAACTACTATCAAGTAGTGTATGAGAGAGAGTTCAAGTGAAATTTTTAGGTAACCTATTTAGGGTTTGTTGTAAGCAAACAAACATTATTGAGTTCATACATTAATAGTATGTTGTCCCCAGTTTGCCAGTAAATTTGAAATGGGAACTGGAATCAAAAACAAAAATATTAACTTCACATATGGCAACTTAGGCCACCTGAAACTTGAGTCAGAAGAACTAACTATGGCAGTTGAACCTTGACCTCATGAAAATTAGATCACAATTAATAGTTGGTTACCATGAAGGTAAAGTAGTTAAGCTATATAGCGGAATCATACCGTGTAGTGCAATGGTGGGTGTTGGGTCATGTACTTGGTCTTATTGGGACTTTTTAAATTCCAAACATATCCATGTTATTTGTAAAGTCCTTTACAACTCAAACCCAAACCCTTGTTTTTTTTTTTTTTTTTTGGGGCAATACATTCCATGGGTCAACATGTGATACATGACACACAAAAAAATTACAAAGAAATTTCAATGGGGACAGAGGAAAAAAAATATTTTAAAATTTTTTTAAAAATTTTATTATTACAAAATATTGTTGTAGTTTATTAGTTATCGTTCAGTGGACCAATGAATTCATTGTCTGTGTTCAATCAAATTGAATGAATTCACTCAAAATCTAGTGAAATCACATAATGAATAAAAGAGGACACATTTTGTTGTACAATCAAATTGAATAAATTCACTCAAAATCTAGTGAAATCACATAATGAATAGAGGACACATTTTGTTGTAGATGAAGGAAAAGTCTATATAGCAAAATGTGACACCCATCTTTACCCTAAGATAAAACCCCGAGGGCAAGGGGCATTCAAAAAATTAAGGGGCTTAGGATCCGGTGATAGTGTTTCAATGTTCTTAGATTGGATTAGAATCAAAATTATGTACTTTACAAAATTGCTAGTAGTATTATTATGCTCATAACTTGTGCTAACTTCAATGGCCAATGATGCTTTTTGAGGGTGGGGAGGGACTATTCCATACTATAATGAGTAGGATATATTACGATCACATTTGGTGGGTACGTAAGTAGGTAGGTAGGTAGGTAAGTAGGCAAGGCACTCACTGACTACTAACTAGGTAGACGCATGTGGATGTATTTCTTAATTAATGAACTGGTCTGTGCAGAGGTTCCCAAGCTTCTGTTTGGCCCTCCTCTAGTTGCTCAGGATGCAAATACATAACCTCTCTCCCTCATCTTTGTTCTTGCATACTTCATCCAGACAACAGACATAGGTGATGAGTTTTTCATCCATTGAGAGAAGGGTTACATGTTGATTCATTCAACTACAAGCTGGTTACAAGATGAAAATCATCCATGAACAAGATGGTTATGGGTAAGCTCTTGAACCTCTTACAATGTAAGTTATGTCTGGTAACCAGCTTGAGTTATGAGCTTGGTGACTGTGAATAATAGTCTTGGCACTCACACGAGCCTCACCTCACCTCACCTCGCCTTGACTATTGGTGGTAACTTGTGTTTTGAGTAAGTTCATGTCGGGTAATGCCCAAGGAGTGGACCTACATATAATGCACCAGCAGAAAATTAGTTAAAATAAAATAAAATCCATGATACCTGGTGGGTATCTGGTGGGTATCAGGGGTGGGTTTTGGAGCCACCAGTTATTAAAAATTTAATTCTGGGTTTTAATTATGTCAATTTATTTTAAGAATTAACTTGTTGCTTGAATTGGTACTCATTTTGTATGGGAATGATGAGATAGAATTGATGTTTTGGCATGAATGGTTTTTATATGTGATACTAGAACATGATGACCCATTTGGGTTCAACTTCCCACTACTAAATGCCCAAGGTTGGTATACAATGAAATATGAAACCATGATGCAAAGTATAAATGAAAATCTTCATAGTATTGTTTGCAAAAGGAAATTTACAATTATGAAAGATCTTGAATAAATGATGAAAGATTTTTTTGTTTGTAACCACACACTTGTGTAATCATGAAGGGAAAACATAAAAACCACAATTGAGTAAAACATGAAATGAGAATCATTTGTTTTGTATAGTAGATTATCAAAAGCAATCATAACCGAGCTT
>Ga0116229_10003924_pt1 | contig 24448 bp, 25 predicted proteins | sample S1TSphgellanicum_3_FD_87313 | JGI IMG/M metagenome (GOLD analysis project Ga0116229, IMG submission 87313) | Host-associated microbial communities from peat moss isolated from Minnesota, USA - S1T2_Fc - Sphagnum magellanicum MG | ecosystem: Host-associated > Plants > Peat moss > Unclassified...
TTGACATTTATTTAGTAGCATTGAGTTGCAGAAGCAAGTATAGCATATGCACAATGTAGGATGTGCCATGGAAAGATTGTCACATAGGAAGATTACCTGTCAGCAATTTAAAGCATGTGACCATAGTTTTATTTAAGGTGGTTCATGCCCATGGTTGCTGTTGCTCAGAAGATCCTGATGGGAGCTGGGTTTAGGTGGCGGGATACTTGCTTGGAGAATATAGCCATCTGCTGGCTAGGCGACCAGGTTGCAGTCCCAAGGAGGTTTTCCACATTGTCCATGACAAGTTTCCCACTGTCACGTATGCACTCAACCAATGTCCGTTGCATTTGGGATGCTGGGTAGTGCATTGTCTTGCAGATTTTTCTAGTAGTGAGTCCAAAATATATATTTTTGTATGTTGCCTACTATCACAAGAGCAGCACTCAGCACTCAGATTGCTAGCAGAGAAAGAGGTGGTCCCTCAGGCTGAACAGAAATCTTCTCTATTATGAAGTACAAGTGTTGGAAGCATGAGAGTTTGCTGGTTTGCACTAGAAATTGAGTGCTTGCATCCTCTGCACAGAACGGTTTTTCTATGCTTTCAGCACATTGCATCTGTCTCATTTGGATGTGTGACATGTTGCAGAACTCCGACAAAGGCAATCTTGCTATCAGCATATGTGAAGATACTGATGCACACTCAGCCTCTTGACCAGGAGTTGCAGGTGCAGGTCGAGGAAGTATTCAAGAGGTTTGTTTCTTTCAATAGCTTCTTTTTAATTCGTTTATGGTTCTTGTTTTGTGATTGTCTGATAGCTTATTTCCTCCTACCCTTCCTTGTGCTGTCTGACCATCCTCTCTGTTGCCAAACAGATGTGAGAATGTTGTTGATGCTGAAGTGCAGCAGCGGGCTGTTGAGTACATCACTCTTAGTCGCAAGGGATCATCTATGGTGGACATTATGGCAGAAATGCCAAAGTTTCCTGAGCGCCAGGTGTGGATTTTGTGATCTGATGTTCTTTAGTGGTTGTTTGCCCTATGTTTGGTGATTTCTTGGAGAATTGCATGATCATACTTATGCTCAAAAATTGTGCTTGATGGTTATGTGGGTCTGATGGAGTTTAGTCAGCATTAATAAAGAAAGCTGAGGACACAGAAGGAGAATCAACTGAGATGAGTGCAACTAAGTTGCGGCAGCAGCAAAATTCTATGGCCTTGGTTGTTGCAGACCCAGGCCCTGCCAATGGTGGCCTCCCTCCTCCTTCAGTATCCAAGGCTTCTTCAACATCTCACTACAGTACGGTATGGCATCTGGTTTGACAAGGTGACTTTGTAACAGGTTTGGACCATAAGTTCAAATGGAGGTCATTCTCACTTTGCCCATGCAAAAGTTCAGGGAGAGGAAGAATTGAGAATGACAGCTCAGAGAATGCATGGACTAAAACATAACAGGATGCCTCAGACTGTAGGACCCTAGAGAACATACTGTCTTGGTTCAGAGCAAGCTAGGTCTTTTAAACCCTTTGTAGCCAGACAATCCAGGTAGTAAAAATGAAGAAAGGGAAGCCAAGTGAAAGGGGATGGTGATTTTCATCCAAATTTAGCTCATCAAGCCATAAGCCGAGAAGTGAGTCCATATACATTGCATGGAATTTGGATGGAGCCAGTGGACCGGGAAGGGAGAAAGAGAGGTGGTTCCAAAGAAGTGGGAAGAATTGCTGACACCATCATGACTTGGACTTACCGGCCACAGAATGATCGTCTGAATTTTAGTTTTCTCATGCAGGAACAGTTGGCATTGCCTGAACCTCCTCCTCCATCAACAGAAACAGCAGCTATTCCGAAGGCTTATGCAAATGGAACAAGCAACTCACACACATCTGCATCAACAAATGGTGACTTACTGGGAGATCTGTTGGCACCACTGGCCATAGAAGCACCTCCAGTTACCACACCCCCACCTCCCCCATCCCAAGTAGATGATCCTGGAGATCCTCTGGCTTTGGCACTGTATGATCAGCAAGTGAACCAGATCAAGGTAAAACTTATTGTGTTGTATGTCCTCTTCCTGCCATTTTCAAATATTGCAACACCAGGCCTGGTTTTATTTGCTTTATGGGTGAGATAGTTTATAGCTGGCTTCCTGGCAATATGTCTTCTTGCTTGCATATTTTGATTATTTTGGTAAGGTTTTATTCTAGCAATCAATCTGAGGTTCACACATCCTTCAATTGTGATTGAGGCAAAGACATGCTCAAGTAATATACCAAGGAAAATTTTCCTTATGAGCCAGAGTTGCAGGAGGAATTTTAGTTCGTTTACACTAGTCTGGTGCTTCTCCTGCTGTGACGGAATCTGTGTAGTGTTCTTGTTGATGGTGCCTCTGGAATGAACATTCCTGCAATATTCCTGAGCATGTGATTTTTGCATTTGATGCAGCCCATTGGAAGTATTGAGGATTGGTTTCGGGCTCTTTCTCTGAAGGACAGTGGTGTACTATATGAAGATCCCTATATCCAGGTGGGTCTCACTGTTTTTGCTATGAGTGATTGGCAAGCTTGATAAAAGTGACCTTCAACTTGTGTACATCCCACACTAACATGAGACTTGGTGGACAGATTGGGATAAAGTGTGATTGGCGAGAGGCCCAAGCAAAAATGGTCTTGTTCCTTGGAAACAAGCATACAGCATCATTGGTAAACGTCAGGGTTTTGATACTGCCAGCTCCTCACTTGAAGATGCAATTCTCTCAAGTTCCTGATACCATTCCTCCAAGGGCTCAGGTTGGCCTGTACTCCTCATTGAAAATTGCAACTGGACAATTCTTCTCTTGTTCAGAAAGTTTGGTAGCACTTGGCTGTGGTGCTGTCTGTAAACTCTAGTGTCGTTTTGCTTGGATTCTCAGGACTGCTGATATCACCTATATTTCAATTTTGTGAGGGTTATTGACTGGGACCTGGATCATGGTACTGTGAAGAGAAGCAGTTGTAGGTATTCCATTTAACTACACCAGCAACTCTGGATCAAGTTCTTTCCTCAATAGCTTCTAGACTCAAGTTTTTGGAGCAGCAAGGCCTGTAGCAGCTGATGAGCTGAAGTACTGTTCGCAGGTGCAAGTTCCTGTGGAAGTGGTATGTTTGAGTGCCAGCAGGGAGACTGCAGTTCTTGACTTCAGTTACACCACCTCCACTCTGCCGGTAGGTATTTGCTTTTCACCAATTAGTTGTCTTGCCCTTATTCCTTCCTGCTCACGTATTTACCCATCACACAATTACCCTAGAGTGCTGAATATGAATCCTGTATAGTGTACAGGTGATTTCCCCTGTGATACCACTGAGTACAGAGTGCGGCCTTAAACTGCTTTCTTCCTTTTGGAGGTTTTGGGCAAGCAATGACCTGGAGTTCATGAAATATCGATGTTAATGTGTATGAACATGTTTCTTTACATAGCTGAGTATTGTGGTTACATGTTTGTTATGAACTAACCTACACCTACTGTTAGGAGTCAGGTGTCAAGTTATTGTGGCCCATGCATGTTCTTGATGACCCTGGACTGATCTTAGAGTTGCTGAGAGTGGCAGAGAGCCTGAACCATATCTGAATCATTTGATGATGGCTTTTAACCAAGCATGGACATCTGTATAATAGTCCTCCCATTGAAGGTCTGAAACAGGAAGTGGACACAGTTCACCATGAATTTGCAGGATTCTTCATCCATGGGCTGCATTGATGTACTACAGTACATTAATGTTCATGTCAACTAGATTCCAAGAACAGACCTGTAGGAAATAGCTCAGCAATCTCATTGAATCCGTGGATATTGTGAACTGACAGGTGAGTGTGAAGTTGCGCCTGCCAACTCTTATGAATAAATTTTTGCAACCAGCACCAATATCTGCCAGTGATTTTGTGGCACACTGGCGAGCACTTGTTGGTCCGCCCACAAAGCTTCAAGATGTGGTATGTCTTACAGATTGTGGTTAGATCCTGATTTTATTCACAAGCCACCATTGTGTAACAAATTTAGCATCTGTAGCAAGTGTGGGAACTTTCTTGCATTGACAAGTATCATATCACCACCAAGAGTCATGGCTAGAAAAGGGGGGAAAATGGTATGATACCAAACTCTCTGAAGCAAACATGACTGAAAACCTCTTCCATTCCCTGGTGCTGCTGATGGTAGTACCACCACCTTTCAGAGGTGGGCTCTATTTGTCATTACCCTACTATATTTAGAGATCATCCATCCCAAACCATTTTCAGCAAGGGTGTTTGACTTCAGAGGTCAGATGAGATCTGGTGTGTCCATTGTAGCTACGTCATATCAAGTATCCTGCACATTAATTACTGTGCATCTCTTTTATCCTGCAATGTTTCCATTGAGCAGTGCAATGACAGTTTGTGTCCTGTCAGCTGAAAAATTGGAAGACCCATAGCTATGTCTTTGATGTATGTTGCCTGTTATGACATCAAACATACCATTGGGCAAAATGGCAGGTTCGTGGTGTACGCCCCATGCCTGTTTCAGACATGGGAGACCTTTTCAATAGTCTTCACATTGGTGTTGCTCCTGGGCTTGTAAGTTTTTTGCATTCCATACTCTCCCCCCACCCAAACCTTGTATTGTGCTGCTTGGTTCTTTTGCCTCTGAGCTGTGAACTGGACATTTCTTATCTGCATCCTGGGCATGACTAGGTTTAGCTCTAATAGACTGAGTGTTCACAACAGCTGTTTTTTTAATGTTGAGACATGCAGATTAAGGCCTGATGTGGATGATTTGTCTTTCCCAGCACGGATACCTTGGTTTTGTGGTTACGAGCAAATTGAACAACTGCTGGATTTGTGTTTGTGCAGGATCCTAATGTCAATAACATTGTGGCAGCAACCACTTTCTATTCACAGGCTGGAGCTACTCTTTGTTTGGTACTGTACTTAGCATTTGACTAGTTATCCTGAGATTCCCACTTTGAGTTGGCTCCAGACATAAAGTCCAGAACAAAGTCCTAAGATGATCAAATGCATCTGACATGACAAGGTTCAAAGTGGCTAGATGAGGTGCACTAGATATGTCTAGAGAGAACCAACTTGCTACACAGTCATCATCTGCAACTTATGAAAAGTTTGCATAAGGGGAGTGGCAAATTTCATAGATTTAAATGCTGTTGACAAGCAGCTAAAAGGGAAAGAATTTAAGCAAGAAGCTTGCCATATATGTGTTTGCAGGTTCGTGTTGAGACAGATCCTTCTGACAGGACGCAAATGAGATTGACAGTTGCATCCCAAGACCCAAATGCCACCTATGAGTATGTGTCCTTTCCCTATTTACTAGTTTCATGAGGTGTTACTACTCTCTCTATTCACTTGCTTCAGGGAATCATTGAATTTGATGATCCCTACCTATGATTGTAATTCAGGCTGAAGGAGTTTATCAAGGAGCAAGTGATAGACATACCAGTGGCACCAGTCCCTGCCCCTGCTCCAGCACCATCACCTGCTGCCTGGGGATTGACAGGCCCTGCTGCAGCTCTTGTAGGCCTAATCTGAAGACATAATTTTTGTGCTGTGTCTTTTGCTTTGAGTTTGCACTTTGGTCTGCATTTCATTCAGGCAATGTTATCCGAGAGTATCTTTGATTTTGTTTATTATTTCCTACATCCTCTAGAGTCAGCAAATTTGTCTCAGCATGTGTAGCTTTTTACACTGTTGAAGTTAGTGACAAAGTCTCATAGTATATAGCTTAGAATGCCTGATCCATTGTTTTGGCTCTTTCATAAGAGGAGGTTTTGACAATAGGAAATTCATACATGGTATACACTGCAGGGCTCCAGCTTAGGGTTCAGGAAAGTGGTGCCTGAAGTAACTGTCCTGTTATCTCCTTAGTGTGTTTGTCAACAAGGCAGAGTTGCAAGCAACAGTTTGTTCTTTTGGCGGAGGGAATAGTATACCATGCAAAAGAAGACAGCCTTAGCCTTTTGTAGATTACAGTGATTGCTTAGCTTTTGTAGATTACAGTGATTGCTTAGCTTTTGTAGATTACAGTATTAATTGGCAGGCCATGTGTCCAAGTTTTCATTCATCAGGAAAAAAAATTTGCAGGGTTTATTGAACTGTTGCAAAACATTACAGGGCCTTCTGTTGTTGGAATTTAATCTGATCATTCTGTGCAATTCTACTTCAAGATTCCGGTCCTGGTGGGTGGGTGGATGATGCTCCTTTGTTCTGATGCTGTGATGATACCGGTGTATCACTTTGGACCAGCTTATCTTGGTAAACCTGGAGATTGGCAACATGAGGCAGGCTGTAACCTGCATCACTTCAAAGTTAAGCATGCACTAAAGAAATCCTTGAAGTGCAATGCAAGAGCTTTTACCACTGGAATCACTTGAAGCGGAGGTAGAGCAACAATGCCCTAGTGCACATAATGAAGACAAATGGGATAGTGAAAGAAGAGAGAGAATGACTTAAGTTCAGGTATCTGTGTTTCCCCCAGCAGGAAAAAATTATCATCTTTTTGTTTCAAGCTGGATCCAATTGGATTAGTTCTGCAGCGCAAATATTAGAGCGATGCTTTGAATTCGCTAGGTAGTGGTCAGCATTACAGACTGACTGCATCCTTAGAGCAGGTGCACCCATGCCCTCTCCATTTGCTGCCTCCAGTGGACTTGCTCTTACACATGAGACAGCATCATGCCTTTTCAAAATCGCCATCAAAATTCCAATTAATCATCAGCTAAAAACTGTTGTCAGGCAAAATGAATACTTTGATAACGGCCCAAAAGGACCCTAGTGAAAATGGAGCACCAGCTGCTAACTCACAAGATGAGGAGGATCCATCATGCTGCACATGTGAAGCACAAGGACAGCACAAGGGAAGGCCACTGCTACATTCATCTTACAGGTATTGGCCATGGATGTCCTTGAAGGAAAGTGTTTTAGCAGTTCTTCTCTTGTGCATGGGCACTTCATGATCAATGGCTGACTTTGGAGATCTGGATTGCATTCCCATCATGAAGAAGGGATGAAGCTGTACAAAACTTGATCATTCACATACAGATCCTGAGTAATGTACAAAGTGTCCTAAATGTTATAACATTTAATCCACCTGCACTTGGGACTGCATGCAGGGTTCAGGTGTAGCTGGGCTAGTTCTTCAGGACCAGTAATGATGGGAGCACCTGTCTCTTAGGATCAGAGCATACATCAATACTTCACCCTCCTGTCTGAAGCTTGTAATGATATTAACAAAAGCAACCTGTTAGTATCTAGACTATCCAGTTTTGAAGCTCATAGTCTGAAGGGCTGGAGCAAACAAAGTACAAAATTTCTGGTGTCTAGAGAATCGCCAGCATTCAGAAAAATGATTAAAATCCTATAACAGTAGTAAACACTAGTATCTCATGTGCAATAAAACTATCCCTGTTCATCCTTGTGCATCAAATTCAACTCCCGACTTGCCCTATCAAAGTAGTTGCACTATTTCTGTTCAAAAAAGTTGCTCTTACAGCCTGCCTTCAAAGGGTAATTCTTTTGTTATTTTCTTAGGAATGCAAGCCCTCCTAGGAGTTAGGTTAGAATCTGTTGAAAAACTGGCCAAATGCTAAGCTTGTATCAATTCATAGTGTTGCTCTTCATCACTTGATTTGACAATGGAAACAGAGAATAGGGCAATCTCAAGCTGCTTACTTTTTTGCCAGCTTCTTCAAGAGCTCTGCATTTGGAAAGGTATCCTTGTCAATATAATAGAAATTACCATTGGCTGCAAAAGTTACAACAGGGCGCTGTGTCATGGGAGTTTTGACATCTGATAACTTAATTGTGCGACGCAATGGAGTGGCAATCCATGATAGCACCTCTACCTCCATCTCATTGGATCCAGGTGTCCATGTTAGCTTGCGCACATATGGACTTGCAAACCAATGCAATGCTGCAGTTGTTGATGCACTAAGCATCACCATCATTGAAGCCACTGCCCCCTTTCCTATCACTGATAAGTCTGGAGCTGTGAAGAAGGTGACAAGTGGTCCACCTGCACATACCAATCAAGTCAGCAAATAGGTACATGCTAATGTGGAAATCAAAATCAATTGAAAGTGCAAATGCAGTGAAATTCTCATTAAGAAGATTTGGTGGTGCATCAGAAAGTCATCAGAAAGCCCTGCCTGGGTGCACACACCACTGCATAACATCAAAGAGTAGAAGTCTTCCAAATCTAACCCTAAGAAGAAAAGCCTGATCACCGATCCAGGATGGTAGACGCTTGTGTACCTGCTACTGAAAGACAGCAAGTTGTTATGGACAGCACCTTCACCCGCCTCAACGTATCAGCCATGGCACCTTCATACACCACATCCACAGGCTTCTTATCTTTCACAGCTTTCTCTACTGATGAGAAGGGCCGCTGCTTGAGCTTCCATTCTTTTTCTTTGCCCGTCCCTCCGCTAGCCCATCTCTGCTGCTGTAAAGCAGATCCTATTATAGTGCTAGAACGGTCCACAACCCTGCTATACGATTGCCTGCAACCTGAAACACACACGCCCCCCCCCCCCCAAAAAAAACAAAAAAAACAAAAAAAACCGCTCGTCATCACTCTGTTTGTTCATCAAGGTTATGATCTAAATCTACAGAAATGCCGCATGCATGCTGCACGCGTGATTCTTTTACGGGAAGGAGAAAAGAGAGAGAGAGAGAGAGAGAGAGAGAGAGTTGGAAAAAGAAGTGCAATGAAACTTGCAAATCCAACATAATTTTTTCCATAGAAAAAAAAGAAACAACCAAAAGAGAGAGTCATAAAAGGGGCGGAAGAAGATAATGCACCAGCTCTGAGTAGAACCTCCATGGTTGTTACGTTGCAAGACGATAAACTCCCGAGGAGGCAGTGTCAAACCTGCTCTCTCTCAGGATCCATTGTACAAAGCAAAGCCCAAAATATTAGGGTTAGGGTTTGGCGCTCTTCTTCTTCTTCTTCTTCTTCTCAAATCTACCTTTGCTGGTATGATTTCAGTTCCCAAAAATCTATGAATGTCAAATCTACCTCTGGTACTGATTTCAATCCCCAAAATACTCAAAATCTTCATTTAAATGTGATTGCTGGGGTAGATTACCAAATCCAGGAATTTTTTAATGCTTTTTTTTTCCCCCTATCTGTACACAAGAGTTCCCCCCAAGAGGTCCCCAAGAGTTCCCAAGTTCTAACTACTATAGAAAAACCCACAATTGAAATTTTATTTTTTTTCACTTGAACAAAAGCTTAGCTAGTGTGTAATTATTATTTTATTATTTTTTAAAAAATTAGGATTAGCAACCAAATTATATTATACCTTATTTCACTTTCTTTTTCAGAATATACCTAATCAAAGGTGCCTTGTTTATTGGCCTTGCCTACTACCAAGGCCCTTAAGGATATTGTGTTTAGATTCATTATAGAGTATACCTAGTAGCTTAAGGGATTTTTATAGGCCCCTAGGTAACAATAATAATAATAATAATAATAATAATAGGTCTAATTTTTTTATACAAGTATTTTTGAAAGATGATATTTTGGCTTGTGTTGAAACTTGAGATTAGTTATAGATTTTATGATATCTTGAAGGATTTTGGGTTTCTTTTAGAGGACTTTTATAAAAAAAATATTTTAGGTATATTTTTGCTATGGTGAAATATTTGAGTTTCCATAAGTCTTTTTTTTTGCCTTAAGATCCTATTTAATGTTAAATGGCAAGGCCATAGTGTGACACACCCCTTGTTGTTTATTTGTAAAGAAGTCTAAAAGATTTCCTAGTTTATTTGTCGGGGTCCTTGGATCTTTGAATGTCTCTCCTTGAGAAGAGGAGATCGTTGGCCTACTTCTTAAGAATAGATCTTACACCTATGAGTAGGTGTAAGACCTCTCCCTATTGTTAAAGAGTAAGCATAAGAACTAGCAATGGGCACATATTAATAAAATTAATAAATAAATAAATAAATAAATAAAGGTGAAATTTGGCCACGGTTTCAAGTTAGTTCTCACCTTGAATATCTCAAGATATCATTAAGGGTGATACTATTTTTGAAACCCGTTTTGAGTTTCTCATTGGATTGAGAACCGCCCATTTTGAAACCCTTCCACTTAACTTTTAAAATATTTTATCATGATATTAAAAAATTGACAAGGTTAAGGTGTTAATAGTCAATGATTTTCATTTATTTTGGTAGTTGGTAATGGTAGGTAAGGTTAGGAAAAAAAAACAATTAGGTTTGCATTGTAGAGGGGTCGTAAAAACAAATCCACCCTTAGCCCTTATCTTTGCCAATTACTTTCGATGTCAAGAGTAGTTTAGCCATGCTTTTAAAACCCTTGCTTGAGCTCAATGCCATCCAATGTTTTCTAATTCTTCTTTATTGTTGATGTAGTTGAATTTGATAGTGGCACACATCATCATCTTCAATATGAACACCATGCAGGTTCGTATTCAATCCCTTCTTGAATCTATTCTCAATCATAATTTGTGATTCTGATTGTTTGATGTTTTCATGTGGAGAACTCATAGGTTTCATTTGTTATTCAAATTGTTGAAACATGTGTTTTGATGAGACAATCCAAGTTGTCCAAAAAGAGATCTTGGACAAGCATAAGATGTCTCCCAAATGGAAAGTGCAAATGAACATTCCATTGTGCAAGATGATTTCCATACTAGTTGTGCATCTAGCGTTGAAAATAAACGTTCTAAAGATGGAACAAGCATTTCAAACAGGTTACTGTGAGGGAGACAAGGTCTTTTATGTCTCTCCATTGAACTAGAAAAGAGAAGAATTTTGGGAGGCATATTAAGTGTGTTGGAATGCCCACTTGAGATCCGAGAATGAGAAGTTTGAGAGCTTCCTTCTTGAGGATCATGACTTGAAATTTCTCTTTTGTCATATTTTTTTGTGTGAGATGGCAATCACAAGTTGTAAGCTTGGCTGTTTTATATCCAACATGTCCACAATGATGAGGTCTTCTGACACATCTTGGTGGATTCCATCGTGCTGGATACATCCATGGTCTTGTGGAGCTATTCAATGCCATGACAAATTTAAACAAATAAGTCTTTGAACTTTGAATCATCTTTAAAAACTTTGCTTTTCACTAATTGCTTGATGTCTTCAGTTGAATGTTGTCAAATTTTCAAAAGATTCCATCTCATTGTGTGTTCCTAGGTTTATAGAATTGGATTGTGTAAGGCCAAATTTGTTGCATGATTTTTTTTTTGGATTCAATCTATTGGCATTATTTTGTTAGAACAATTTTAGAATGTCCTACTAATGAATATTTATAAGAAATGCCATAATAAATCACAAAAAACATGGCATTCCCTAACCTTGGAGGCCTTTTTTGAATACATGTATAAGGTTTAGATTTATCTTGTTTTTTCCTTTTAATGTGGAATCCTTTTGATTTCAATTATAGTTTCATGTTCCTTTAGATTTTCATTGGTTTTTTCACATCTTGTCCTAATTGTAGCAAGAGACCTTTATGGATGTAGATGTGGCTATCAAGCTATATTATGAACAGACTACTGATAGAAGATAGGTCCATGGTCAAGCTTCAAAAGTGTATGGAGAAGGTTATGTAGCAAATGTGCAAAAATCATCACTCTACATTTTACAAACTTCTCCTTGTTTGTGATACCACACTAACGATGGGTTTCTTTAAGGACATCCAAATTCATTATGATATGAACTCGAAGCTCGAGATGTTCATAGAGAAGCTACAAATGCTTGTTTATTCCAATACATGTGTCTCCCAAGCAAAAGCTCTTTTGGCTCAAACAATGGAATGAATTTAATGTTTTGATAAAGGAAAAAAAATTCCCCAAGTAGGGATTTTTGAATATTTAGTTTGATTGTTGATAGATGGTTCCACAAGGCCACCTTTTGGCACTAGGGTTGGGAAACATTTATAACAAACTTTTGTTTCTTGATGTTCATTCGAAGTTCATTTCTATTGTGTTAACATTATGAACTGTCTTTTATAGTTGGAGGTTGAGTCTTTCATCCTATATGCATTTATTGTTTTAGACCTGGGTTTGAATATGAAAGATTTACCAAAAGTGACCTCCTTCTTGTCCTACATTTAGGAGTGGAAGTAGGTTATTTGGGAGACCTTTTTATTGAGAATTCAAGCCTAGGGATGGCATTTGAAGAAACAAGTCCTACGAGTAACATACAAGAGGGAAGGAAACATTCAAAAGGGTGCTATACAGGTTTGTATCGTGCTTACTACTTCATCACTAGATTTTAGTATCTTTAACTATATTTGCATCCTTAGTGCCGAGAATAGGTTACTCAAGGACGTAAAAACATTCCTTTCAATTCCCAACATTGGATTTGGTAAGTTAGTCTTTTGTATCATTTCATTTTATTTTATTTTTCCTTATGTTTCTACTCTTAGTGTTGAAGTAGAAGATGTTTTCTGTAAAAAATAATCAATGAAATCAATAATGGAATCCTTGATAATTTTTTTTGCCTCTTCCATTGCCCTTTTTGCCTGTAGACCTCCTTCTCCAAACCTTGTGTCCCCTATTATTGGTATTGAGAGTAGCAAATACAAGCTTTGTATTCACTATTATGTGTTCATAAGTCTTCAAGTGAACCTGCCTTCAAGTAGTTTCTTCAATGTTTTTGTTGTTTGCAAATATTTTTATCATGTGTTTCTTCACATGGGAGCAATTGACCAACTCCCTCACCAGGTACTACTTGGGCTAGTTCAACATGAAATTGTATTATTTTCAAAAATGTTGAAATTTTCACCCAAAATAATAGATTTCATAAATATTGTTTATGAAAGAAAATAAATAATATGATGGAATATATTTGAAAAAGAATATCATTTGTTCAAATGGAATCCTCAAAATTAATTAATTATTCAACAAACATGTGTCAAAGTGGGCAAGGTACTATAACCATATATGTATCCAACATTTTGATCAGTTGCACAATCCTAAGATCCAATTGCAAATAACGTAGCACATGTAAATGCCATTTTCATAAGTGAATTTTATGTGATGTGGACTAGTGTTTTTTTTGTTTTGAAAATTGTGAGGTAGGTGGGTTAGCGACCATGTAAAAGAAGAATTAGCCAAATATGGTTGTAGGTTAAAGAGGAAAGGGTTACTTTCCTATTTAATTTCTAGCCAAATTTGGCTAGATCTTCATGTATATCATTGCCATTTTGGTTACATCACAAAATTGACCCAAAGAAAAAGATATTTTCAAAGGTGATGTGATGATTGTCAAGATTGTGTAAGGTTCAATGTACCAACATGTACATGGGAAGGATGTCTAAAATTTCAATCCACCAAAACAAGCATGAATTGGGTGATGATGATCCCCAAGAAAATGAGAGCTTTCCATTAGCATTGGAAATATGTGTTTAGGGTTTAAGGATAAACCTAAACCCTAAACCCTTGGCAGTCAAAATGGAATCTTGATTGGGGTATAACAACTAGTTTGATAACTTGGAGAAAGTTGGGATTCGACAAATTCTTCACGTTATAATGCAGTACTCTAGACACTTGGATCATGTGTTGTGGTTGCTAAACATATTATTAATTTACATTTTTGAGATTTTTTTTGCTTAGTAGTAACTTGTGTTGCAACACAATTGTAACCAAAAAAGGTTGGTTTCACTAAATTTCATAGGATCTGTGACTACGTCTTATAAATTGAAATGTACTATGCTCATCTCAACATACTCCTTGGTTATGAAAGAACACAATAACAATTTGAACCCTTGCAACCATATCACAACTAACATTAAACTAAAACAAATGATGGATTAACACATTCTAGATTCCCTTTCGTGGCTATCATGGTCATGTAATGGTTGTGGACTTCTAACGATAGATTCAACATCCTTTAATTCCCCAATTATAACCAAATCAAAACTTGAAGAAGACGTTTTACAAACTATCATCACTTCATCAATAAAATCTTTGTAAATATTCAACTGACCTTAGTCTTTCTATGAATAAACAATTGATTGGAACTCCCAATAACAAAAATACTCAACCCTCCCCAATAATGACTATGGCTTGACCCAAATATATCAAATTTGAGTTGTGAATCCCACAACTGACTAGCCAGTTAATCTAATAGAACCTTTATCCCTTCCATCATATGTATCTAAAGACTCACTATAACTTGACATTTTGTTTACTATTTCCAAAATAACCAAACTCTTGGAAACAAACAAAATGTCAATTACCTGTTATTGGCATTCATCCCAAAATGATCAAAATCCATGCTAAAGAACTTACAACACAAACACAAAACATTACAATATTTGTAAAAACCAAAAACTATAAGAACTTATTTAGCTTGTAGTCATGAAACCCATTTGTAATATTGTCCTTTTGTCCAACTCCATTGCTTGCACAATTCTCTTTCACACCCAAAAAAAAAAAAAAAAACAAAACAAAGAATTTAACACCAATCAGTAGCTTTTTACATGTTCTTAATAACACAATTATTTTCAACAACAAAGCCTTCCAATTAGAAGCACTTGTATGAATTACTATATAACAAGATAGCATGTAGTTTTCAATGTCAAAACAATGACAATAAGCACCCCTTTCACATAGTAACCCTAAATTAATATCATCCATATTTTTCTATTACATAACTTCTTTTAGTTAAGGTGATCATTGGGTCCATATTTCTTTCAATACTTGTGATGCCCATGAAACCATTTATTTACACTCTTCCTTTTTCACCATTATATTCATTCATTCATTTGTCTTTGATTTATTTCTTAACCCTATCAATATAGACAAAGGCTATTTTTAAATTAGGGGTTCCCCCCCCCCCCTCAATTTGGTGATATAAAAAATTTGGTGCATTTTTTTCCCAAAAAAAGAGAATTAGTCAAATTTACATTTGAAAAAAAAAACCAATTTTTTTGTAAAAAAATGACAAAATTTTTTGGGAAAAAAATTGGCTATAACAATAGTCTAATATTTTTTTTTAAAAATTGCACAAGTACTATGCTAGAACCCTACCTATTAATATTCTCATGATGAAGAGGTCCCAAAGGTTGAACTTGCAAAGTCAAAGGCAAGAAGGTTATTTAAAGAGGGTTCACTTGATCACAAAATATTTGCATTATTTTTTAGTGTATTTGGAGGGCATGTAATTAAGTAAAATTTGTTTTCTACAAACATAAGGGTTTTTCAAAATGCCCTACATCTTTTTAATTTTTTTTCCATGATACCTAACAATATATCTAAGAAGAATGTATCTCCAAGGTATCATGGGGGAAATAAATGAAAAAACAAATTTGTAGATGTTTTATGTGGGGTAACACACTTAAAGTAGGGCATTCATAAAATAAATGCTTATTTTGGGAACACCCTACTCCATGGACATTACCCTGTACATGACACCTCCCTCCACTTTGTTTATCTTTTCCATGCCAATTATGGATTGTATGCAAAAATTAAAAGATACATTGTCTCTCCAACCATAAGTGTTAATTCTCACTTAGTATACCTCTTCAAAATAATTCAAGACACCAATTTCATCAAGCTCATTTGGTCCATAAGTTTTATCTTCACACTTATGCACAAAGCCTATGAAAGCTTTTTAGAACATTAAATTATTGTTTCACTCAAGAAAACTTTTCAAGCACACAAATTCTAACAATCTTATTGGCCAAAAGGTTTTCTTCTTACACCTAGGCATAAGCCTATTCTAAGGCACTTCATACATGTGTGTATTTTACATGTATTAATATTGTAATATTGAGCCTTGTATCTATAGACACAATGGTCAAAAATCGCACACAAGTATAGAGGGCCCTTAGAGTAGACTTGTGCCGAGGTGTATTGAAGAACTAACTTTTGGGCCATGACATTTCTTAGAATTGGTGGCTCAAATTGTTTTGAGGAGTTGTTTTTCACAACCTAGCATATTAATGTTGTAATGGTTTTTGATAGATTTGTATGAATTCAAAAAGGACCAATTAGAGTGGTTGAAATGAAGTTATTTTCAATTGTTGCATACGGCGCATAATTTGCATGCAATAGACATGCAAAGTGCAGAGAGCGAGTGTGACAAGATATTGTGCAATTGTGACAAATGAATAGTATAGTTTTTTGGCAAATTATTTGTGCAATTTTTTCCATGATTACCTACACCTATTTCATTATCACTACAACTTTCAAGTTAGGTTGGTCGAAAGTATTGAGGTCCTTTGTAGTTATGAGGTGATTCATCACCCCAATGTTCCCATTGACATCTAAGAAATCAAGTTTATGAATGGGTACCTTCCTTTGTTGTTTGAAGGTCCCACCACATTGTAGCAAAGTGTATATGAGATGGACATATGATGCTATTCGTGAAGCTTTTGCTTTTCCTTTAGTTTTTCTGGTTGGTTTATATTCCCAACATTTTGTGAAATAGATACGTGCAAATTGCATGCACTGATTTCTTTGCTAGTTTTGTTTCTTCATTTGTTAGTATGCTTAAATCTAAATAAAATTCATTTCAATTCAATTGCATACAATGTCATTCAATATTTTCATTCAAAATGTAACCTAATTATCACAAAATCAACTCATTTTTTTATCATTTCATCGTCATTGGTAGTGCAGAGCAATGTAGAGCACAAGTAGATATATATGGTTAATATCACAAGCGAATTGATGAAATTTTCTTAAGTTTTTGCATGTTTGCACTCACAAATGATACCCAAGCACCAAGAGGTATCAACTTTTTTTCAATCATCATCCACATTTTCAAGCAATGAATATCATCCCATCACCTATCTACCTACCTACCTAATCACAACCCACTAACCCTTATGTATGTATTCACCATATAATAACTCCAAGTACACCACATAACTCTATTGGGTGTGTGTGTGTGTGTGTGTGTGTAAAAAAGAAGTGCTTTTTCCTCTACACCTCTTCAACCATTTTACTATTCTAACAACACCAACAAAAAACCATTTCAATGCCCTTCAAACAACAATGGTATTATCTTGTGGGTGTGAAAGAAATTCAACCAGAAATTTAGTCAAAATCATGCAACTAGTTCAGGCTCTTGCTCTGAATAACATTTGAGAGTTACATTTTATGTAAAGAGAGAGGAGTGGTATCCCCAAAAAAAAACATTTGGTGACAAAATCAAACACACCTTTGGCACAGCAGAAGAAGAAGAAGAAGAAGAAGAAGAAGGAAAAATAAAGACAGAGAAAAAAAAGATGGGTCATGGAAGTCTATGCAAGATCGAGGTTTTAGGTATTGTTGCAGCATGTGAGAGTGAGTAAGAAGGAGAATTTCTAAGGGTGATGAAGGATAGAAAGCCCTTTTGATGAAGAAGGGTTGGATCGATGGGTTCATGAGGGAATGGGTTGTTGACATATAAAAGGAAAAACAAAAAAAACATGGCTTTGTTATTCCAGAACATGACATGGTTGTTGCTTGAAGGCAGTTTTGAGAATGAGAAACAACATTTAAGAATATGGGTGGGAAAAAAAATGGGTTAGCCAAGAAAGCTGTGAGCAAATTGAGATAAGGAACAACATGATATCAAAAAGAAACAAATTGCAATTTTTAACATGATGAACTTGGAAGACAATTGAAAGAGTCTCTGAGAGAGAGAGTCTGAGAGAACAAACTCACGAGAAAAAAACAATGCAGATTCACAAAGTTGATCCAAATGCTAGAATTGAAGGATTTGTTAGGAGATTTGATCTTCCTAATTGGAGAGATGTCGAAACGAATCTGTATTTGACACTGAGCAGGGCCACTGATCTTGCGCCACCAGAGCCCCAAAGGCCTCCTTATGTTGACCCATATGATGATCCCTATCCCCTGTACAGAAAGGTGCCAGGAAATCCTAACTCACCACCTCTGATAATCACAACCCCGCATGTGATAGAGAAGAATCCGGTGTATGTAGATCCAAAGCCAATGACAGGAATGGTGCAGAATGTGCTGAGGGAGTATAGAGAGCATCCAAACTACATTCTGACTGCACATGCACGAGAGTATCAGGAGGCCATGGCATGTTTCCAGTTGCGCTCTGCTGTTGTCCAATGGCCTGACAAGTACTTTTGCCTTCAAACCTCCTTGTCCTCCTTCTTCTCTACCAAGTTGTGTTCTTCAACCATCGAGGATTTGCAGAAGAGAACTTGTCATCCGTTTTGAGAACACCCATGAGCAAAAGTCACATATTCATTGTTGCTTGTAAAACCTCATTGAGAAACCCCATTTGCATATGAAAACCATTTGTGATGGATGCTTGAACACAAATTGTAGGCATGGTGCAAACATGGGTGAAGAAGATTATAAGAAATTAGTGACAATTGCTGCAAAGCATTTGACTCTGGAAGACTGTCCTGCTCAAGAAATAGTTCAACTGCAGGTGCAACCCATTTCAAAAGTTTGTTATCTCTCGTGATGTAATACAAAAAATTGATAAAAAAAATTGGATCACAACACTTTTGCTTTGCTCGATGACCAAATGGATGGATACATGAGCAAATTGTATAGGATAAGCAAAAATCATATGCTTACATCCATTGGAAAAAACATAATCAAGATCACGTGATTTCTCTTGTATACACTTATACCCAAATCCATGCTGCTTATGAATTGTTGAGTCCTTGAATCTTACATACATGTCATGAATGCACATGTGCAGATTACAGCACAGGCTGCATTTCATTTAGCCATGTTAGAAATGACAAACAACAACAGGAAGAGACGAGAGAGTCTTGACAACATCATGGAGCTTATAGTTGCCACCAAGGTCACCAACCCACCCACCTTCTTGATCTACAAAGCCCCAGATACCCATTTGTGTTTTGTGCAACTTTGTTGCAATTTACATGTTCAAGCTGCATATGAGATCATTCTCCTAGCACAAATCAACATCTGAAGAAAATTGTTAAAATCTTTTTTCTTGGACTCAAAGTGCTTTATAGTACTTTACAAAAGCATGCCCTCCCAAAAAAGAAAACACTTCCTTACAGTGGGGCAGGGCAGGTTGTTGATATTCGCAAGTACTATGAAACAGCTGAGGTGTTGAGAGAGAGGGTGGTACATTACCTGAAGGAATACAGCAAGCATATGGAGGAGGAGCCAAGTTTCTCTGTCGATAACAGGACTGAGGCAGTGATGGAGGCGGAACTCAGTGCTGCACTGGAAAGCGTGTTCCCAAGAAAAGGCTTCTTATATTGGATGGATCTTGCCAATAATGAGAAGGTCCTGCAGTTGGAAGAATTAGCTGAAGTTGTGGTGGGCATCCGAATCTTCAACAAGCACGTCCTTTCTTCTTCCTCTTCTTCACCTGATCTTCTTCTGCCATTCAAGCAAACCCAATTCTTTTTTGGCTTAGTGACTACAATCCCCATCACTATCTAAATCTGCAATTTTCCATTGTGTGTGTTTCAATTCCACACTCCAAAGGACTGTATCTAAATGCTACCCACATGGGTGAAGAGAAAATTCAAAGGTCAAAATCCGTGTGTGAGCTGAAACTGGCAAAATTCTTCTCACCATGGGATGGGTGAGCAGATATCTAGGGAAAGGAGGAGACACATTGCAGCTTCCGTTTGAGCCCTATCAGAGTGAAGCCATAGAGCTTGCAGATGAAGTACAGGATGCTCTGGTGAAGGTGACCGAAAACATCCATGGCTACTCACTGGGTATTGCAACATATATGCATGAAATGGGTACCAATCATATGTTCATCAAACGTCTGCGGGATGAGCTAGCCTACCAATATCAGGTCAGAAGAGATAAATCACTGCACTCTTGAAACCACAATCACTGACTGTTTGTTTCATTTGAAGCAAAAGAAAAAAAAGAGAGAAAAAAGAAGCATTTGGACCCAATTGAGAATAAAATGACATTGTAGTACCTCTTCTTTTGTAGTGAATGAAATTTTGCTCGTTCACTCTCACAGGCGGCCGTATACTTGCAGCCCTTCAACAGATTCTTGTATGAGAGGCATGGGGTAGTCTCTGATCTACTGGAGAAGTGTGACCAACACCTTGATGCAATTGTCGAGATCATTGGAGACTATGAATGTATTCCTGGTGACATGGTACTTGCCCCTGTAGAACACATTTAAAGAGCATCTCCAGCAATGTTCAGTATGTGACCCTTGCAAAAATATTTCTCACATCCAAGTTCAGTTATTCATTGTTTTCGAACCCAACCCATAAAACTATAACTGAGACTACAAATAGGTGGGAGACTACTAATAGAAAACCGCTTGGACCAATCATTATGGTTGACCCATCAGAAATAAGGAGCAACAGTCAAATCATATTTATTACATTCTTCTCTAGCAGGTGTTAGGGTTTTCTGTACCTTTTTACCAGCCTCAACAAACTATGCAAAAATGCTGGGCCAAAACCATTTTTTCTGAGCCAAACCAGCATGTTTTGACTTTTCTTCATCCAATTTTAATTTGCAGGGTCACATACTGAGCACCAGTGGAGTTGCTCTTACACTCCACTCTCTGACTTGCTCATCTAAAAAATTTACTCACTAGGCTCTTGAAAACTGAGTTTTCTTTCTGTTTTTTTCTTTTTTTTTTTTTGGGTTGGGGGCAAGATGAGCAGGTGTTTCCAAAACTACGAGCTGTGGGTGCTGTTCAGAATGCAATAGCCCAGGAGCTCCAAAGCCTGCGGGCACATATAAAAGCTGCTACACCGTTGATTGCAATGACAATGAAGCCATTCTACAAACCATCCCCTATCACTGAAAGGAAACTGGTGATCAAGCAAAAGAACTTTCAGTTCTTACCTCGAGACCCGCCATTTGAGGATGAAAATGAGTATGTTGTCTCAATTCCCAGTTTTGAGCAAAACTTCGCTTCTACCAAATTTTCAGGATGTTTCTGTTCTGTGAACAATCATAGTGACCCATTTTCTGTGATGGGTGAACAACACCATCAAACAACAGCAATTTGCGCCTCTTCCCTTCCCTTTGGCAGGTACCAAGAGGCTGCTGAAAGGGGGTGCTGCAAGCCTTTCCACATTATGGGTGCGCACCTCCGTGACATCATGAGGGATGGAGATCCTCTTGAGTATGGTGGATTTTGTGCCGTCTGTTTTGTCAGACAGAGAGGTGTGCTGTGGAGGGGTGACCCCAGCATTGGCCTTGTCCAAACAGAGGACAAGAAACTGTACTCCTTTGGTGATGATATCTCACTGCAAAGGTGACAACTGTTTCTGCAACCTGAAGAGCTGCACAAAACCGATGAGCAAATAACATAAAAAAAACTAGTAGTTTTTATGTCACAGCTGAAAATCCATCTGAAAGGAAAAAAACTCTAGAGATATAGGATTTTGTTACAATAGTTTGTTTCTTCATGCACCTTCACTGAAAAGTATTGAAGGCTCAGTGGTGGAGTAGGAGAGCTGTGAATTTCTTCTGGTCAAGGAAACAATTCTATCAGGAGGACCCATATACTGAAAGAAAAGGATTGGGCAACATGGGCTTTCTTTACCAGATTCATGAATGCGCCATGCAAATACATAGCAGATGTTGCAAACTTGGTGAAAGAAATGCCGCAATATGTGCACATCATGAACCTAGAGTTTTCGCCTGCATTCAGCTACCTCTCAATCCCAAAGGTAAAAAAAAAAGAGAGCTACTACAACATCCCATCAAGAAATCAAGTGGGTCTTTCTTGTCCCTCTCACACTCTTGCTCAGATTCGCACTGAAATCTCACAAAGTACACCACATTGAATCTGCCACCCACTGATTGACTCCCATAAAGCTACTAGACTTGTAAATCTTTTGTAACACAACAATATTCACTTCAGAGTGTGATCCCACACCGACAGCAAAAAAAAAAAAAGACAGTTTGGTGATTTGTGAACAATTTACACAGATAGTGGAGACTGAGCTTGTCACCGAGGGAATCCCAAAGGAGTTTGCAACGCAGACAGATACCCATCCCTGGATTTGTGTATGGGACAGGGAGAAGCTCCACAAGAGGTACTAAAATTTGGAGTAGTAGTAGTAGTAGTAGTAGTCCATCATGTGATCATCATGGAATGTAGTAAACTCCAATAGATGGCTGCAAAACTGATGAACCAAAAAATTAATCCATCGGGGAATGCAGAAAACTGGAGCTTGAAAACAAGAAGACCCATTGCACTCAAACAGATTTGAGCCACTTCCGAAGAGATAATTTCTCGCAGGTAGTAGTACTACATACATCAAAATTACACAACAGCAGAAAAAAAGAGTACAAACTTTAGCAAATCAGAAGTTTGCATAACAAACTTAAGATAGTGATGAATTCTAAGTTGTCTTCTTCATAACGATAAAACTTTGTTCCAATTTTTATTGTTACTATTTTTTTGCAGACATGGCTTCCAAAGGAGAAATGGACAAACACAGGAATTTCAAGGTACACAGATATGCCTCACCATGTGAAGGTGCTGCACAACCTTCGAGGCGACATGCATACACGCATGCATACGTGCAAGGCAAAATATGAACACACATCTTTCTACAATCCTTTTAAAGTTGTTCCTCCTTTCGAGCTGATCACAGCTCCTTATTGCTGACTCTGAACTGAAATCCCACCACCCTCATCAACAACAACAACAACAAACCAATGGGCAACAAGAAAGAAAACTTGCACTCACCATTGCAATGATGTTTTTGATCTAGCCACCCACTTAAAACTTGATCCAAAACCAACAATGGGTCAATTCTAGTGACGAAATTTTGAGGAGTTGGTATATGGGTGACTTTGTATAATCTTTCGTTGGCTTGTAGAATCTATTGTATGATCATCCTTGGACAATTCTAAGGACAATTCTAAAGACAACTCATAACTATGTCATCATTTCCCAACTTAACTACCTCATTTTTTAATGACTATCTTGCTCCTTCCCCAATTACCCATTGGAAGGGATATGAAAAAAAAGTCCTATTTCATTTTTCAAGCTTAATTACCTCATTTCTTAATAACTATCTTACTCCTTTCCCCTACCCACTAGAAGGGATATTTAAAAAAAAAAAGAAAAATCCTATTTTACTTTTAATCTTAACTACCTCATTCCTTTACTAATAATCACCTCATTTTATTTTTTTTAATAACTACTTTTCTCTTTTACTTTACCCACCATGGATATAATGTTTAATACAATTTATATAAATTTAAAATTGATATAAATTTAAATAATGAGAGATATTGAAAATCAAATGAAAACATGATAAGAAGAAAAAAAAAGGTTGAACATCATTGGTAGTGCGTAGCGTAACAATGTGAAGCCCAAGTTCAATACTCAAAGCAAAATTCAAAACTAGTAATTATTCCATGCAAAGTTGTGAAAAAGTTTTTGAGTCTTTTAACATTGACATAAATATATGAAAACATAAAATAAAAATAAAAATAGTTGCTCGTCATTGGTAGTGATCGTCATGAGGTTTGGCGATTTCAAGTCTAATTTTCTAGAATTTCAACAATTGAGGAATAAGTATGCAAAGTTAAGTACAACCTTGTGTTGCGTATTTGTAATAATAAATAACCCAATTATTGGGATGGGAGTTTGATTCTCAACAATTTTGGCAAAATATCAATAAATGTTTGTTCTTTCAAGGAAAGTAATTTGTGAAAATTTCAGCATTTCTAAAAATAGTATAATTTTGTGCCGAAAGCCGCCAAGATACTATGGTATGAGAATGTGAAGAAACAGAAATTTAGCTTGGATCTTAAGTAATGTTGGAAATAAATGTTTCTATACCTCCAGTGGACTCTATAATGGAGGAATACCAAACTTTGGCCCATTTTTGGATGATGCCTCACATCCATTTCTCTCTTTACCCTGAAGGGGCCGAAGCCAATGAAAAACAAGCAGCTCATCACATAATGAATGACACGGATCATTTAAATTTCATAAATGTATTTAATTATTCATAAATGTGTCTATTTTAAATTCTAGATTCAACATTATTTATAAATGTCAAATTGTAAATTACTATTATTATTTTTATTTTTATTGCCAAACATATATGGCCCCCAAAAAAACAAGGGGTGTGTCACACTGTGGCTTTGCCATTTACATTAAAAAGTATGTATCTTAAGGCAAAACGAATAATTATGAAAATTCAAATATTTTACCATGCAAAAAAATATAATCTTCAAAAAATACTCTTAAAAAAAATCAAAATCCTTCCAAGATATTATAACTCTATAAGTAATCTTTAGTTTCAACACAAGCCAAAAATATCATCTTTCAAAAATCCTCATATAAAAATACTAGACCTATTTATTATTACCTAGGGGTCAAGTCAAAATCCCTTAAGCTATTATCTATTACTATAAAGAAATGAGTGCTAGTGTCTTGATGTGGTAATTCATGATTGATTGGAGCCCCCCCCCCCCCCCCCCTTTTCTCAAGGGCCCCCCCAAAAAAAACGACAGCGGGGTGGTACACACAAAACGGGAATTAAGAAAACAACAAA
>Ga0116229_10003925_pt1 | contig 24447 bp, 13 predicted proteins | sample S1TSphgellanicum_3_FD_87313 | JGI IMG/M metagenome (GOLD analysis project Ga0116229, IMG submission 87313) | Host-associated microbial communities from peat moss isolated from Minnesota, USA - S1T2_Fc - Sphagnum magellanicum MG | ecosystem: Host-associated > Plants > Peat moss > Unclassified...
CCCAACACTGAACCGGACCTGTGTTTGGCTGTCGGTTCTTCTTCAATATGTCCGAAACCGAGAACAGGAACAGACCCCCGTTGGTTATCAGGTCGGTTCTCAGGATTCATAACAGTCGTTCTCCCAAACAAATCAAAGACGGCTGTTATGAATCCCTAAAAAAAACAAATTCAGTGTTGGTGAATAAAAGAGTGCACGTGTATAGGGTCTAGGTCAAGGCCCTAGAGAAATAATTTAATTTTTTAAATTAATTTAAAAAAAAAACAAATTCAGTGTTGGTGAGTACAAGAGTGCATCCTCGTTTCAGGACCCTAACGACGGGTTTTCTCTCTGAGGACCTCGTTTCAAGTCCCCAACGATGGGTTTTCTTTCTGCGAACCTCATTTCAGGTCCGTTTCGAGGTCTGGACTGGGTACTGAGAATCTCGATTCAAGTCCTTTATCGAGGATTCTGGCCACCTCAGTTCACGTCCTCGAAGCTGTCAATTGGGTAATAACTGTCACAAAGATCGAAATTCCCAAATCAAGAAATTCCTCAACTTACCCGGGCCCCCCCCCTTCTACAAAGCACACTGTGTCTGGACAGTGCCTGGAAAAAATTTCCAAGCACTGCCCGGACAGACAGACAAACAGACACCACTGTAGCTTTAATATATAAGATTACATGTTTTGGTCTTGCACCCAGCTTGTTTCGTAATCCTCCTCCATGATCCATATGTCCTTAACTCCAAAATTCCCATTTCTTAATATGTTTGGTTCTGAACTTTTGCTACGCACTACATTCTTAAGGTGTTAAACAACCAAAACCATCTCAGTATATGTTTACATGTGCATGTTTTAATACATAATAAAGTTATCAATAAAGTCAGGCAATTAGGAGGCGAGAATGGCCACTTTTGGCATAATAGTAAGGCATCAAATGTGTAACCGGGAATGAATTAACTGGGACCCAAACTAGTTTTTCCACCAATTTTGGTGGTAAACTGAGTTTCATCCCCTCTTTCTTTTTTCTTGAAGGCCTCCATCGTTGCTACATATATTTTTGCCACTCCTACCTGTACAACATTACTCTCGAACCTTGTGCATTAAATGCTGAGTTTCAACATTTCATCCAAAGATTTAATAAGATTTTCTTACTTTGGCGATACCACTGAAAGAGAGGATAGGGGGCCAAGGGTGAAAGAGAGTGACTTTATGGGTAAGTTTACTATCTTAAATCAGACCTTGGAATCAAATATTTGCAATCCTTATTAACTTTCATTAATTTCATTGTATTCTTTTTGGTCTTCATTATGACCAACCACTTGGCCATTAAAGATCCTTGCCCAAAATCCTCACAAATCTTTGAACTATGACAATTGGCATATTGTCCCTACATACTGAACTATAAATCAAATAAGATGTCCTTGCCTGCAAATTCCTGCTTTCATATTATATTTGCTATGGATTAAGTTCTTGCAGGCATTTTTGCTGGACCCTATTTCTGGAACCTTCTTGTTGTTTTTATTTCGTCAACGCTTTCCATTCAACTCCAGTGCAAAATCCACCTCAAGATTCTTAGATTTTCACATTGCCATCAACCTCATTTGCTGCAATTATGGGTGTTTGTAGACTATGTGTTTTAGAACAATATTCATCATTGGATGCTCATAGCTCCTTCACAAATGCCATTATGCTCGGATTTTTCAAATTATGTTTCATTTTTATCCATTGCCTTGTTTTCCAAAGCTCAAAGCAAATTTTCATGTAGAAGGAAAGTTTGAACTCACCATCTTAATTGATGATTTAAGAGTTTCTCATGTGACAAAAAAATGTTTTTGTGCCATGTTTGGGTTCTGACTTGGTTATGTGCATGTCTCCAAAGATGTTGCTTATGCTACAATTATGAATTCCATATATCAAGTTCCTTTCTCTAAAACACACAAATTGCATTAGATGGTCAATATTGGCAAGTATAGGATTATTGGCAAGAACTTCCAAAAACATTTCCATGATACCATCCTCACAATAGGGACTACTACATTTATTGCTAACAAAACCTCACATGGTATCAAGGTGAAGCAAAAATTGAATGATTAAACTAGAAAGGAGGAATCATCTTTGCCAAATTTAAAATCAACATTTATTGATTTGTGTGATTCTTTTGACAAACATGGGATGTTGCCTCCTTTGCATAATACATGTCAATCTTCCCCTATGCCTTGGCTTTCCACCTCTCAAAATGGGAATGAATTTTTCATTGAAATGTCAACTCCACATACTTCATCAAATTATTACATTAGTATAACATGTGTCTCAATAAACACCACATATTTTATATTGTAAAGGATGAAACCACAAAATTAACCTCACACACGTCATGGGCCATGGTCTATTATTGTAGAAAAAATCATATTTTGTTATTTAATGATGAATAATAGTAGACACAAGAACAACTACTAAGAATTGCATCCAAGTTCAACATACAAAATGTGGATGACAATTATTGTTGCAACAATTATCTTCTTCATATAGGTCATAAGTGCAAGTGGTAAATTGGACATAATGTAAAAGTTTAATCACTGATGTCTTTTTGGCAGTTATAACATCAAGTTCATTTATGTAAACCCCTCTCCTTCCAATTTCGTTGCCCTTTGAAAACACCTTTTTGTGCGTTGATTCAATCAAAACAAAAATTGGAAGTTGGGGCACTTTGTTTTTTGCATTATTAAATTGTGTGAAAAGTCGACATATTAACTTTGAATGGTTGTACAACAAGATTCGAAAGTAAAACTTTGAGATAGGATTTTATTTTGTCGATTTTTCTTGTAAAAAAAACCTACAAAACAATGTAGTTTTCATTTGGTTCCACATTTTGAGCAAATCCACCAAATGTTATTGTGATTCAACTATGCTTGTTCATCTTTTGGGAAATTCATAAAACATTTCCTATTGATGATGTTTGAACTTGTTGTAAGAGACATAACCATTTACACAATGAATTTCTTATTTTTTATTATCCTTTTGCTCAAATATCTAATATTTTGACATTTATTGTTGATGGTTACACAATGCAAAAATGAAAGAATTAAAACTTTGTGTTTGTGGGAGGTTTCATTGTAGCATATATTGTTTTGTCAATTTAAGAAAATTAAGAAGACTCAACAAGTGCAAAGTTTGTGTTCAAACATGAAACCAAATGAATGGCTAAAGGAGAATGTGAAAGAAGTAGGTATGCTAAAGGATAATGGGAAAGGGGAAGGGTTGTCGAACAAGCAAAATATCAATCAATGGTGCCCCTATTGTTAATACAAAACAAAATGTTGCACAAAAAGACTCAAGGAAGACAAGGTTGGATGAATTAAAAACAAGGGCTATGAAGTCTCACATGTTACGCTCTAACAAGATTCCAATTCCCCCCATATCCCTAACACCCGAACAACAATATTTTGAAAATAAGTAAGTGGGGTTCAATTCAACATGCAAGGTCCTCGTTGTAAAATTAATGTTTATTTTCATTTTTGTAAGAATATTGGTCCTCTAAGACATCATGTATTGAGTACCCATAAAAATCTCATAGTTCATTATACTATAATGTATGAATTTGGGTTTATATCCAAGCCTAGGGGTTAAATCTATCTATGATCAAACAATTGTTTGAAACAAAAGAGTAATTAACCTACTTTCATTTCTTCAAAGTAATTTTGAGCTCTTCAATTCCTATTAACAATCACTGCTAATAGTCAAATGTGTGTGAACGTATGTTCTCCTTTGAAAATTCAAAAGCTCTACCTAATACAATTATTTAGAGGGAACTTTTTAAAAGAATGAACACAAATAATATACTAAAACCTTGTACATTAGTATGAGGTTCATAAGTTGCAAGGTATAAAACTTATACATAAATGTCAGGGTTTACACATCCTTAAGTTGTTAGAATAAAAGGAACGTGTCAAAAGTTCCAAATTCCTATTAAAAATTCATTGTGTTTTATGCGTCTTTTGCATGGGCCACATATTAACAACATGCAAAATTTAAGTACTAGTTCATTAAGGCAATTCTTCAATACAATTCAAGGGACCAATTCAAATAATTACATTAGTCATGTTTTTCTCAAGTTAATACACCAAGGAACAAGACTATTATGCAAACCCAAGTGATATTTGGACATAACTATTTTAATCCTTGTCCATATACTAACATGGCTAAATATTAAACTTGAAAGTTCAATAATATGACAACAACATTCTCATAAAAGATATGGGGAACTAAACTCCATGGTTTTTCTTTATATGAACTTTTCATATTTTGTTGCATAACCTAACACATTTGTTCTTTTGCATGTATGTGATAGCAAAATTCCAAACCCAAAAAATCCAAAAGTGTTTTTTGATATCAACATAGGGGGCCAAGCTATAGGCAAGATTATTATGGAGTTATATAAGGATAGCACACCCAAGAGTGCAGAAAATTTTCGTGCACTTTACACAGGTGAAAAAGTAACAAAATCAGGAACACAACTCCACTACAAGAACACAAAATTTCATCGGATCATCCCAAAATTCATGTGCCAAGGAGGTGATCTCAATGTTGCAAAAGATAATAGTGATGGAATATCCATCTTTGGTCAATCATTTGAAGACGAAAACTTTATTAGGAAACACTTGGGGTCGGGCATCTTATCAATGGCAAACTCTGGCCCAAACATTAATGGGTCACAATTTTTCTTGTGTTTGGTGGCCACTCCATGGTTGGACAACAAGCATGTTGTGTTTGGGCAAGTGCATGAAGGATATAATGTGTTGAAAGCCATGGAGGCTGTTGGTTCCAAGAGTGGAGATGTCAAAAAATCTGTTATTATTATTGATTGTGGTCAAATTACTTGAAGGGTATAAAAAGAACATTTATTCAATATACATTAAATGTGATATGTGACATAACATGGAGGGAAATATATAGTTGCATGAAGTTAAAGATGAGGGATCTTGAGCGTTAACATATGATTTTCTTCACATCTTGGCCAAAATACCATGTTCTTGAGGTTTTATTTGTTCCATAATATGTGAAATAACATGGAAGGAAGTAGATGCATGGAATTGCACATGAAAGTTTGTTGAAATTCAAGATATGTTCTACTTTGCATGTTGGTTAAAATATCAAACCCAACAAGAAACCCTATCATAATGAATTCAAAAATTTGATATGAATTCATCACAACATATCTACAACCAAAAATTTGTGTGTGTAGATATAAGATTTACATGAAGGTATAATAAATTTAATCAAAAGTTAATAAAAGAATTTTGTTTTCAATTATTCTTTTGCATAAGGATATATATATATATATTCATTTTTAATTAAATAGTAAATTTGGAGCTTATTTTATTTAGAAATCAATGAAGGATACATTTTAACATTTGGATTAATTTATTGCTAGTCCTTGTGAAACCCACATGGTCATCAAGACTCCACTTATCCAATGTCTAATAGGTTACCCATTCCACAAATCATTTTGTTCGAAACATGCATCCATCTATAAGCAGTAGGCTATGTAATGCATGTATTATTGATCATAATCATGATCAATTGATGTAATAAATTAATTATAATATATTTAGGATGTTGTTGGGGGTACCACCTTATTAATATGGAATCAAATCTTGATTCATGCATATGAATTTAAGTGTTGGTTATGTAGAAATGTATGTCTAACTACTACTTCATTTATGTGACTAGGTCAAGTTTCAATATTTACTTTTGCATCAAGTAAAAAAATGTTCATGGTATATCATAATAGCTTCATGATCAATAGTTTTGATTAAATGTGAACTAAATTATGCTAATCAAATCTTTCATTTTTTTTTTGTGAAGTTTAAAATTATGGCACTTCAACCAAATAGTGATATGTTTGAAACTCAAAAATTGGTAGGAGCTTCAAACTACATTGTTTGGCAATTTAGAATTAAAAATATTTTGCAAATGGATTTTTTTTGAAATTGGTTGAGATTGATGCAATTATTTTTGTTAGACCAATCTAGAAGGTAGTCTTGTTATTCAAGTTAATCAAACAATAACATTTGACTCATTTAGGCAAAAAAATGGCATTAGCAATCATCAACTTATTTATAGGTGATTCATTGGTTGTTCACATCATTAATGTGATAGAACCATTAGTTTATTGGAAACTTCTATATAACATAACATGTTCAAGAAAACAACAACACGACAAGGAGAATTCTTTTGAAAAACAAATTAGTTTTCACCTAGAAGAAGACAAATTGATTAGTGACTACCTCAATTAGATACAAGGGCTATATATATATATATATCAATTAACCAACATTAGCATGATAATGGTAGGTGGTGAATTGATCACTCAAATTTTGTCCACATTTTTAGATAGCTGGGAAGTCCTTGCTAGTAGTCTAACATACATAATTCCAATTCTTTATTTTATTGAATTGATAACAATGATGTTTTAAGACAAGTTGCATCGTCAAATTAAAGACACTCACAAAGTCTAGCATGAAGGTCTAAATGTTAATCATTATAACAAATGAAACAATCAATGCTCATAAAAGCCCTATGGGCATTTCCATGGTAATTGTAGCAAAGGCCCAAAGCCAACACAATCCCAATGCAAATTTCTAGCTTGGTAGTTTGATGGAAATCAAAACACTCATCAAGATGGTCACATGGCAAATTAACAAAAAAATTGTGCAATTAAATTATGTTGAAAAAGTAAGGTGGTTAATGAGGTGGTCAAAATGCATTGGACATAATAATTAAAAATGTAGCATCCAAGACAATCATCAAAGGGTAATTACAAGCTAGAGTGAACCAAAAACAACATGATAGGATTCCATAAAAGTACATTTTTGTAGTGTATTTTATTAATGACAAATGTGACATTGTTGTCCATGACTAAAACACATCTGATTTTGAAACATTGACCTAGGGCCACTATTTTGCTTATGTATATAATAATTTCATGAAAAAATAAAATAAAATCATTATCATGTCAAAACGAACTTTACAGAACTAGTGTTTATTGTGATTTTCAAAAGTCCATTAAACTACAGAAATCATGTTATGAAATTACTTGGAACCTTACATTTATGGTTCATCAAAATTTCATTGAATTTTGAGAAAAATATGAATTAATGTTGGGTCAAAACCTATAACTAAGAACCAAAATGATTACTTTGGAAAAGGATTGCATGTCTTTTTTCCTCAAATGTTTTTCTACATGCAAATGAATTTTTGAATGAAACTTTTTGTAACTTGTTTTTAAAAATATTTACATGTTCCCCAATGCATCATTTTTTTGGGTTAGCCATTATTGAATAAATATGAATGTTTTAAAGGTGTGTAGATTCCTTACAAATTCAATGTGTCATCTTGAAAAATGATCAAAATTTTAAATCATCACCAAAAATTAAATTTTCACATTTTTTAGTTTTATTATACTTTAAGCTATAATTTTTCTTCGTGCATCATGTACATTATAACCCATTTATATGTGGTAAAGGAATCTTGAAGCTTTAAAATTCTAAAGCAAATTTGAAACATTCTTTGAATTTTTGAAATCTTAGAATTCCACATTTTTTAAAGTATGAGTGCTTTTTGAGTGGATTAATATGTTCTTGTCATCTATATTTTTTTCAATGAAAGTCCTTCGATTATATGAGTCCTTTTGATCATCCTTTGCAAAATTGACTCCATTTGATGCAATAGGTGTACATTTTCAAACATCCTAAATTAAAACCAAAACTTAAAATTAGATCAAATGAACTTTTACTCTAAGTTCCTTAACATTCATATGAGGGAAAAACGTCTAACTTGCCATGATTATTATGATTTAAAATGGTAATAAAATAAATAAATGTTTGATTTTGACTGCTTATGTCTAACATCTGACATCTTTTTTGGCTCCTAGTTATGTGTTTTGACCTTATTGTTCATTTCTAGTTTTATAAATGACATCTCGGCATTTGAACTTGAAGGGGTGCAAAAAAAATTGCCCTTGTACATGATTTAATGGACACTCTAGTTTGCAATTACCCCAAAACAATTGGTGGGTAAACTCAAACTCTTGTTACAGAAGAACATGTGTTGTTCAACTTTGATGAGTCTATATATATATATATATATATGCATGGAGTTTGAAAAATAATTATATCAATTATGGGATTCTTGTTAATTGAGGTCTATTGATTTTTTTTAACAAAATTTTTTTTAAAAATTCAATAATTTTTTAGTCATTGGTCATGGTGTGAAAAAAAAATCAATTGGGTTATATACCTTCTCAAATAATTCATGTTTAAACTATGTTCATTTAATCACAACTCCAAGTTCAATGGATTTGAACAAACTTTGCATAAATGCCTTGGTCACACCCACCAAAAAATATGATTATAAAATCAAAACATCATAGTACTATTAGTTCATTGAAAATTGAACCTTTAAACTTAGTTTGTGAGGCATTTATCATTAGCAAACAAGTTGAAGAATGAGGCCCATGCCAAAGTTTTCATTGGTCCAACACTTCATTGGAAATCATCCACAATGACATATGTGGTCCTTTGTTTCAATCATCTATCATTGGAACACTTTTCATATTCATTAATGATTTTTTTCATTATGGGTGGGTTCATTTTTAAAAGAGAAAAATGATGTTTTCAACATGTTCCAAGTTTTTCAAATTCATGTTGAAAAACAACTTGGAAGCTCCATTCAATTTCTCTGTAGTGATGGAGGTGGTGAATACACTTTTGAAGCTTTTCACCATTGTTGCAAAAAAATGGCATCCATCAACAATTTACACAACCTAACATATATGTCACTCCAAAATGGTGTGGCATAATGAAAAATCCAAGCTCTTTTGAACATGAGTCACAATCTAATCACTTCTACCCACTTGCTAGGTTTTCTTTGGGATGAGTTTATAAATATTACCAAAATCTTAGTAAATGTTATTCCTTGTTCAAATATATGTTTTACTCCATACCATATTTTGACTAGTGATAAACCTAATGTCAACATGCTACATACATTTTTTATGTTCATGTAAATTTTCAAAAAGAATGTTGGACAATAGATTTATTGTTGGAACTTTTATAAGATATGCTCATCAATCCAAAGGTTTATTTGTTTACATCCCTACCAAACTAGAAAAATAATCATGTTCAAAGATGTCAAATTTAATGATTTTTTTTTCCAAAAATTAGATTCTATAAAATTTTCACTAATATCCATCATATTCAATAAAATTTTCCTTTTTTGGACTTTCTTCAAATCTTGCAACTCCTTTAAACACACCTTTGGATGCTCCACATATTGGTTCAACTATTTTTGTGGCTCCTCCCATGTGCCCTTCAACACATGATTTAAATCCAATAAAAAAAGTCCCACCACTTCATTGCAACGGAAGCATGATGCCCAACTTTTTGATCCAATCAACCTCTTCTCCCATTTGTTCATGTCGATGACTATTGTATTGGTTGAATCAAGCTTCAAGAACCCACATCAGACCAACAAACTATTTCCAGTGATGGTTTGAGAGCAACAATGGATGATGAAAACAAATCCATTTACAAGAATGATGTTTGACAACTTACAAATCTCCCACCTAACCAACATGTCATCATGACAAAATGGATATATTATACTCAAACCAAAACCCATGCAAATGGTACACCAACAAAGTTAAAGGCTTAATTTGTTACCAAAGGTTTTCAACAAATGACATGGTTAGAACTTTGAAGATATTTATGCCCTAATGGTTATGTACCACACTTTAAAAATGTTATCTACCTTTTCATATTACAAAAACTAGCCTTTCTTTCATCTAGATGTTAAAATATATTTTTTAAAATGGACATAATAAATATGTGTATACCTAGCAACCTTAAGCTACATTGTTCAAGACAAGAATATCAAGTTTGCAAGCTTAAGAAGGTCTTTATGGGCCCAAACATACAATCACCTAGAGCATGGTGTACCAACATTGATCATCAAATTTCTACATTAGGGCTTTAGTGGTCAATTGTCAACCTCTATTTTATTCATGCACCTACGGATGGGTAGCCATGTTTTTACACTATGTTGATGACATTTATCTCACTAGGGATCATGCAAATAATAATCTGCTCCATTCAAGCACAACTTCATATTACCTATGACATGGAAGATTTGGGGTTGTTGACCCATTCACTTACATAGGAATACAACCATTGACCTAATGGCTTCAACCTTACTCAATGAAGCTATGTTGCTCAATACCTAATTGAATTTTTTTTGGTAAATTGCAACCTTACATTTCTTTTGATGATAAAATAAAATAACATCTAAGTAAAGATATGGGAAAATATTTAATAGATACCCATCTCTACCAACAAATGGTTGGGAAGTTAATTTTCTCTTGTAATTATGTCTTAACATTGTTTTTATTATTTGCAATGTTAATCAATTTAGTACACAACCTCAAAAGTCATGGATGTTGTAAAACACATCTATATGTGTGCAAGGTACTATTGAAATGGGCTTGTTCTATTGTAGAGGGGAGGAATGTGTTTTGTCTAAGTTTTTGGATGTAGATTGGGTTAAGAAAAAAAGAATCAATAATTCAAGCTACATTTTCTTTATGGACTCAACACCCATCACATGGCGTAATCACAAACAACCGTGTGTTGTAGTTTCATCAATGAAAAGTGAATACATGGTGTTATCAAGTTGTACTAACTAAAAAAGTTGTTTGGGGTGAAAGTATGATCGGGTGGTACCACAAGTAACATCACACCTTAATTTTTCAAGACCCATCAAACTTTGGAAAAATATAGGAAACACATATAGAAAGGTTTTTCGTAATTTTTTTGTTGAATGCATTACTTAGGTTGTACAAATTTTGAAATTTCAACAATCCAATTTGTTTTGGAATTTTGTTGTTCTTATACATTACATTCACACAAAGTTTTAGAAAAGTAACAATGATTGTGTTCCTTAAACTTTTTTGTTAGGAACATTTTTCAAACAAGGTTTGGGGTTTTTTTTGTGTGGATATAATTTCCTAAGGTATTTCAAATGGTATTTTATTTGATGTTTTTATTGGGTAATATTTTTAAAGGTGTAATTTAGTTATGAATTTCCAAAGTTTAAAAACTTGATTCCTAAAGGGGCCACATGTATAAGGAATACAAATTTGTAACAATTTCCACCTTTTTGTTGTAATGAAAAATTCAAGTCATATACTTTGGCATGTAATAAATAAACACGAGAAAAAATAAATTATAATTATGAAAACATTTAAAGAAAAGGGCCCAAGAACATTATTTGGCCAATTTTTGTTCCTTGATTGTCCTTTGAGGGTGTTCTTAGTGGGCCCACCCAATCATACTTTCACCCTTTGGTTATAAACGTTGTTGGTGGAATTGAATATTTTCAAAAGAATAGAGCCCACTATCATCTTTTGCAATAATCAAAATGCCATCAACTTGATGAAAATCTTGTTTTCCATGCAAAAATTAAGTGCATATAAGTCCATCATCATTCTATTAAAAAAGAATTATGAATGGTGTTTTGCAAATACTTTGCATATTATGCATGTACCTTTAAAAACTTAAGTTGCTAACATTAGCCATTTGGCCATACATTATTTCACGAGTCTCAAAATGGGCTTGGACTCATATGCATAAATGATTTCAACAACAAAGTCTAGGTTACAAACCACAAACAACCTACCAATGTTTGAGCAATGTCTATAATTTTGATTTCACAAAAAGACTTTTCATGCAACAATTTATAAATTTGGATTTCCTTTCTAGGAGTTATTGTTTTGTTTTCCATGCAACAACCATTAATACTACACCTTGGCAACTTGCCGCATGTTGGGGTGAAAGCACATTACATGGGGGCCAACTTTGGCACTTTCATGACATGTATCAAAAGTATACACCTCCAAAATGTGTTGCATTTAATTTTGGGTTTCATTTTTTGTGTTTGGGGTTTATATTTTCATTTTCACAAAGTTAAAACTATTTAATACTTTTTGAAAAAATAAAATAAAATTAGAGATAAAATAAAATGAATGATAAGTATATTTATGGTACATGTTTGTAATAAAACTTGTTTATTATTTTAAACTACACTTGTTTTCTATTTGAATTAATCAACCAAAAAATGTTTGAAACAAAAATTTAAAAAATGGTCCACCTCACATTTTAACATGGTTTTTATTACTTATCGTAGTTACATGGGAATGGCCAAAAAGCCATTATTTCCATTGCTTTAACAAGTTTAGTTGAATTTGAACCTCCTCTATTTTAGGGAGTGTTTTAGAAGAATATCAAGTGGCTTGAAAGTAGGAGCTTGGCTGATTTGCCCAACTACCTTCCCTAATTTTAAAAGGTAGGTAGGAAAGTTAATGAAGTAGAAAATTTAGGGAACAAATTAGTGGATTAAACTTGCACAGAGGTTCCCATTTTTCTAGGTTGGAATTAGTTACTTAGATCAAGGATACATTGGACTATATTTTGGGGAGGGGAGGAGTGTTTTTCTATGTTTTTTGGTATGGAGATTTAGTTTAACACTTAAGTAACATTTAGTTTTGAAGGACTACAATATACTTAACTACTTTAAAATGTGTGTGATAAATTAGACTTGAATAAAGTTGAAATAGTGGTATTCAACTATTATAACATCTTTCTAATAGCTTTACAATTTATGTGTGTGTGTGTAAATAAAACCTAAATAAGGGCTATAGTAGTGGTAGCAAGTTATTGTAATGCTCCAATTGCTTTGTAAGATGTGGTTATGATGAAACATGTGCAAAAATAGGATTATTTCTTGTGTATTATTTTTGCCATTGGAATGTTTATTACCTAGGGTCATATACATGTTATATTTGCTTTGTTAAGTAATGTTTAATCCTAGTAGAAAGGTCTTATACAATCATTATTAAAATAGGTATAATGTTGGAATTAATCGCCAAGGACTAGAATAACAACTTATTGAAGGTGTAAATCCATCATAGTAGTTTAAAATGGAATGTTATTTGTTCCAATAGTTTTTACATATATTAATTAATTATTGTTAGACTTACCCTTGAAGATTTAGGTAGAGTAGTCATATTTTTTCTATTTGTAAATCTAGTGGCTTTGTGATGACTAGAGTATTTTGGCACTTGAGAATCTTGGATAGTAGTTTTGAATTTGATGAAGTTTGTGGTGTTAGAATTTTAAATAGGCAACCTAGCTAAATTGTAATATGTAATTTGACAAGTCATATTTCCTAGTAGGACCAATTTGTTGTCTTTTGCGTAAGTATTATATCTTAATGGGTCTTTGAAAAAAATTAAAATTCCAACAATCTTTTTGTTAGTGGGAAAATTAACCTAAAACTAATAGATTTATATGATATCCTAGTAATTTTTTGTTGTCAGTGGTAGCTGATAGTCATTTATTGTTCCATAATGACCTTGGTAGTAAGACTACTCAATTTAATGGTTTTAGAAGGTGGGGAAGTGGTATTATGTCGCCACCTCACTTGAGTTAACATGATTTTCAATAATTTTGTTGTTATTGTAAATATAGGATTGTAAGCTTTGGGTAAACAACATTATGTTGGGTTGGAATTTGCAACAAGGTAAATGACCTTATGTAGCAATGGAAACATTGTTGCAACCATGTAAGGCAACAAGCGATACAAGATTGTCTTCTGCAAGGATAAGGTTTGAACCTTTACAAACATTATTATCATTAAACCCACATGTGTAGATTTTCTAGTTCATGCATCTTCTACATGTGGTTTTGCAACATCAAAGGTAGCCTGACAAAGGAACAAAATTACCAAGATTGCCACCTAGGCTTAATCATTTCCTCCCCCTAGCAATTAAAATCTTTAGTTATTACACAAGCAAATCAATGATTTCTTACAACTTTTTGCCAACAATGTGTGGGGAATGAAAGGCCTTTGAAGGTCCCCTACTCTTGGTTTTAACCATTTACTTTAAACAAAGGGTTTCAAGCCAACTTAAGATTGTCGAGGCTTGTAACTTTTGGATTCTATTTTATATAGAAAGTTAATTCATGTGAAAATCCCATATTTGATCACAATTGCATAGTCCATTATGACTTGCAATTAGTTTACCCACTACTACTTTGGCTCAAATAATTTGTGTAGTGAAGCGTTAATGATTGGTGAACCCAACAAAAGAATAACTAGTTTTGTATGTTTCATATTAATATACATATGATCCATATATACACATTTCAACATGATCATCAATGTTGTTGATTAATAAAAATCATGTACCAATACAAGCAATGTAGTATATGATGTAGTATACTCATCAGTGATGCAAGGAATGGCTACATTACTACATCTATACCTATGATCATTTGATTGTCAACTGTGATGGTAAACCAAACAACATATCAAAATTAAGAGGTGGAGGAAGCAATCCACCAAAAATTTCCACCACATAATTTTGGATTTTAATCAAATTGACAACTAAGTTGGCTATTGGGGATGGGGGCCATTTTTCCACCATGGTATCCACTTAAACCTAAACCACTAGACTTAGTTAGACCAATTAGGCCTCATATGCAAAAGCGATTGCCATTTCCAACATATGTCAAGGATACCAATCATGATGTTCTATGTGTTCAATAAACTAATTAATGTTAATGATGAAACAATTAATGAGGATATCATCATTTTTTTGGCTTTAATTTTTTTTAAATCTTTAAATGATGAAAGAATTTTGAACAAGATCATCATAATTACACATTTGCAAAATTGGAGCAAGTTTTTTGTAAATGTTACAAAACAAATAAATGATGCAAAAATTTACACATAAAGATGAGGAACATCAAACAAGATTATGAATGAGTGGAAGTCTACTATGAAAGGATTTTGAAGTTGGCAAATTGTTTACATATCAAGTCATATATGCCTACTAAATGACAATTTTTAGAACTTGTCTTCATCCTTATGTTTGCTTATTTATAATGAGGTTGGTTATTAAGGTTGCACATAATTTGGGGTGTAAAGGTGCAAGTGCAAGGTTTAAGGGTATGGGTGCAAGGGTGTGAAGCTTGCTTTGCACCCCAAAATTATCCCAATTTTGAGGCATAATTATAACAATTTGAACTTGATGCGGCCCCACATTTATGACACCCATGTTGATGAAGTGATGACATGGTGCTTACATGGTGCTTATGTGGCACCGACATATTGTTCAATAATGCATTGGGAATGTGTGTTCCCACTTGGGAACCCATGTCCTTTCATGGGAACACTCATCATTCCCACATGAGAACATGGATTGGATGTCTCCCATGGATCACCTACCAAATGCAACTTCTTATGTATATGTAATGTATTTGTTTGATTTCAAAGTTCTATTATTGATTTAGTGGTAGCATTAGAGGATTGGCCAAAAGATTTATGATCAATTGAATTTTGCTTAAGAAATAAATCAAGCATAAAAATGGAGTTGTAAATCCTAATATTATAACATTCTTTTAACTTTAGATTCTATTCTCACACATATTTAGTTTTAGTCGTGAAATTTGTGTTAAGATTTTACACATATTCTAGAATGTTGTTCAACAACACTTTCTTATAGCAAAGGTGTATGCATAGTTTTGAACATGTCATAATTCTTCAATAGTTTTACTTCTCATATTGATAGAAGGAGAAAACAACAGATTATGGAAAAGTACATGGAAAAAAAAAACATAGTTCAGTAACTCTACGTTCCTCATCAAAAACTACTTTCTAAACTCTAAAACAAAACTCATGTACTCTCTACTTTGTATGTCCCAAAAACACAATTAGAATTCAATCCCAAAACACTTTTAAAAAATCCTCATTTATCCTTCAATTCTCTTGCTTTAAACTAGTTTGAATTCCACCTCAACAATCCTAGTCTCACCTACTTGTCCTCCATTACTATGCACTTTGTTTCTACTAAATCTCCTCAATCCAGCATGTCCTAGAATAGACATCACACACCTACTCACTATCCTCATGCATCCTAATCTATTTGATTACTATAGTACAATCTTACCCTTAACATGGAAATTATTGAAGGCTTTTGCATGGATGTGGTTTTAGAATGTGATGGAATGGTCAAGTGATTCGCACAATTCCTTTTAAGGAGATGTGTGAAGTGGTAGTAGGAGCAGCATCTTAATGTATGGTGAAACTAAACTAATTAAACGTATAGTATCTTGGAAAACTTACCTTAAAATTCAATCTCAAGGTAATTTGCCCAACTAATGGCATCCAAGATTGGCCAAAAGATTCACATGTTTGTATTGTTCTTTTCAATAATGAATTCAACCATCAATAATGGAATTTTGTTTTTAAAATTACAAGGATGTAGGTTTAAAGCATGGTGGAATGGTCAACTGAGTCACACACAATTCCTTTCATCTCAATGTACATGCAAGTCACAATTTAGTAAAATGTCTATTTTTTGGAAATCTTGCCATGAAAATCAAATTCAATGTCATTTGCCTAATTGATGATATGAACATGAATGTCAATCTTGAGTTGTGACAAAAATCAAGTGAGATGTTACATTAAGAACCTTGATAATGTACATAATATTATAAATTTATATCTTGGCTTGTTGTGCTTTTGCATCAAGTGTGATCCATCATGATCCATTCAAATGCCTTACATGAACACTACCTATTTGCATATTCATCTAACAATGCCTACCTACCTCATTGATATACTTACTCAATCATATGCTAATAACACATGTAGCAAGTTGGATTGTATTGTTTAATGTTGTGAATCCCACCAACAATTTTTTGGGAGGACTAGGATCATTGGTCAACATCTTGACTATTTTTGTGATTGATAATGTGGCTTGGTGTATGCAATATGTACCATTATATAGTTTAGGCAAGTCTTGTAAACCTAATAGAGGTGCTTGCAAAGAGAAAATGTGTGATATTGTTTACTCAATTCCACCAACTTCCAATATTTTAAACAAATGCAACTTGGTTCTTGACAAATAAAAACCACATAATGACCTCCTTTCATTTGGGTGAAAGCACATTACATGAAGGCCGACTTGGCCAAATATTTCATGACATGTGCATAAAGTATACACCTACAAAATGTGTTGCATTTAATTTTAGGTTTCATTTTTAGTGTTTAGGCTTGATATTTTGATTTCACAAAGTTAATGTTACATAATATTATTTGAAAAAAAGAAAGAAAATTTTAAAAGTAAATTCAAGGAATAATGGGTATATTTATGGTATATGCAATATAACAAAGTTTGTTTTTGTTCTTAGATTGCATTATGTAATCTTGATTTGAATTAGTCAACCAAAAATTGTTTGAAATGAAATCTTAAAAATGGACCACCTCACATATCTTATCATCTTCCTTCCATTTGAAAGTGATTTTTTGTCAATATGTTAATTTACCACGTACTTATGGTCATTGCCTTTAAAAACATTCATTTGTGAATATGATAATTATCAAATTATTCACATGGCTCAAAAAAATTTCAATCATATAAAATTATAATTTTTAGTGGATATTATAAATTTAAAAAATATTAAAAATCATTTCAATCATTTTTTAGTATATTTTCTTTTTTTTAGTACATTAAAAACGTAAATATTTTTTACACAAATATATTTTAACATCACATTATATGAAATAAAAAGGTTGTTTCTTTAGCATTTAACTTATTTGGGTTTTGACCTACCATAATATGCAAAAACATTGTGAAAATCCTTCAAAATAATTATGACATGGTTGAAGTTCAAACATGGGACCCCTAAAAAAAAATACAATGTGACAACAATCTTGCCCCCCCTACCCCCCAAATAGTGTGTTTTCATGAACATTTGCACATGGTAAGTTTTCCCAACATAGGGGTCTTCTAATTCATCAAAAGTTAGCACTGTGACATTCAATGATTGTGCACTACGTTGTCATTTATTATTTTCATTATTCTTTGGATGTCATCTAACCTTAATTCTTTCACATTGCTTTATATGCTCCCCCAAGGCGAGAGTCTTCTTGGGTTTCATGCCCATTCATTGTTAAAAATTATGTGGGTGTCGAATTTGTGGTAAGTAAGTCAAAACCCACACAAATGAGATCCTTGACTTTTGATTGAGTAAGGAATATTCCTAGTTCAACTAGCCATAGCTTTGGATGAACATGTTTAAGGTGTTGCACATCTTTAAATACACATGATTTGAAACAATGTTTGACCTTGTTTGGGTAGAAGAAAACCAATTTCTTCCATGGATGAACCAATGTATGGTCTTATAAAGGGCATTAAAACATGGGATTAGGCAATCCCATGGGAAATCACAATTCCATATATGAGCCTTATAATGCCCATTTAAATTGACTTGTTCAGCAAAACAAGTATATTTCAATTCATCCACCAACCATTGAATATTGTACAAAAAACCTTCTATATTTAATTCCATGACTAAATGTTTGTGTTGGTATACAAATGTAACAACAACCATCAATGATGTTGGTATGTTAATCTTAGCTAATCTAGTTGGTTCAATAGTGGTTCAAGGACATTGCATGAAAGATAGGCTAAAAACAATAAGGTTTGTGGATTAATGATTAAACATTTGACCCTACATCTTTGGTAGCTATAATGTGCTTAGTGGATTCACTCACAAACTTCCAAGCTTGTAAAGATGGGCTAGTAGAAGTGAAATTTAAATTTTTGCAAAATATTTCACACTATTATAACAACATATTTGCATTTCACATGCATATGTTCATTATTTTTGTCTTAAGTCTCAATAAACTTAACACTACCATTCATTGCAATTTGATCCTATTGCTACAGCTTTGACACAAATTCAATCTGACCCTACTAATTTTCTTGAATTACATGTTCTTCAAGTTACATTTTTCCCCTATTTTTGTGGCTATAGATGCATATTTCTGATAATTAATTTCGTGCAAAACAAAATTTTCTTGTTCTAAAGTTTGTTCATCAGCCTCCTTCTTAGGGCTATCCTTTCCTCCTCTGAGGTTTCTTAGCTCCTTTACTACTCTTCTATTTGATGGTCCTGCCCCATTTTTATTCCCTCTTTCTTCTTCCTCATTTGAAGTCTTTGGTTTTGGAGACAAAACAAAAGGTTCATACTCAAATGATGGCATAACATTTTCCATCTGAAAAATCTTGTGTGTATGTAGAGCCTTTCATTCCTTTCACACTTTTTGTAGACCTTACCAATATCCTTCTGAACAATGTCCTGAACTACATCCCACCACAAGTCTGCATCTTTTTCTTCCATTGATAGTGCCTTGAACTTTACCTGAAGCAAAATATTTTGCTTCTTGAATTCACTATTTTCTCCAAAAACAATATCATAATTGAAGGGTTTTTTCTTTTGAATCTCCTCGAGAAGTTTGTTTAACTTTTCATTAAAGGCCATCTTCTACAAATTTTTGTCCACATGTGCATGCCTCTAATCAACTTGCCTTTGTATCTCATTCTTAACTTGATATGCATTGGCATTGTCCACTCTGAACTTGTCCACCTCCTTCTACTGCTTCAAGACAATTTCCTCCATGTTCTTGTAGTCTTTTTGAAGTTTGTTGTGCTCTATACTTAGAGTATCCTTCTTTGTTTTTAAACCCTAGTAATTGGCATATGTTTCCTTTGAAGTTGTTTACAAGGAATCCTTTTTTATTTTGATGTTCTCCAAATCCTTGTTCTATTTGTACATGTTATTGATGTTTTGTCTGACTACTTGGAGTTCAACCAATACCTAACTATTCTCATTGTTCCTATCCTACAACTTTATTTTGAGCTTCTATTCCTTCTCCAAAACTCCCTGCAGATTTTGAACAAATCTATCCTTCTCCTTTATAATTTGTTTGTTATTGATCTCCAAATTAGAAAGTTTAAGCAAAATATTTGTCATCTGTACACTTTATTTTGTTGCTTGTTGAAACATAGTAGTAGTTTTTTTGTGCTCATCCAATTCTAGTTCTATCCCTTGCACAAACCTTAGTGTATGAAACCTAGGAGTATGATCCCTAGAACTTGTACTTGATAAACCTAGACTCTTGTGTGTAATCTAGACTTCTCCAAATACATTCATGCTTGTTGTAGAAATTGGTTTTGAAGGCAACATACCTTCATTATTCTATGGTGATGGAACAAATTGTTGTACTTTTAGTGGATCCTAGTCAAAATCTTGTATTTGCTCTTCAATTAGCTACTGATATTGAGACTCTGGTTCCTTCTTAGGCCATCTCTAATATTCCTACCCATCTGACCTCTGTTCCTGCTTGGGAGAAATGGGTAGTCTAGGATTAGATTTAATAGATTTGCATTTCTTTTTCTGTTTTTGATCTTGCTGTTGTTGCTTCTTCAACAATTATGTTGTTTGTTGTGGATCAATATTGCCTCTCATTGCAATATCCTCCTATCTTCTCTACCTCTTTTATAGAGTTTCTCTCTCCTCATCATCATTAGATTTAGACATTAGAATTGCTCTTCTGGTTGTCCTAGTTTTTAGTTGTTTCTCCTTTTTAGGAAAGATGTGTGTAGGGTTCAAAGGTCTTTTTTTTTAATGAACCTCTCCCTCATATTGTCTCTTTTTCTTTTGTCCTTTCGAGGCTGGTCTGCTTGTTTCTTCTTCTCCTTCTAATGGAAACCACTTTTAAAACAAAACTTCTAGGACTATGGCATAACGGCATACATCCTTTTTTTGGTTCTCTTTTGGTTGTTCCCTTAATCATATTTTTTTGACACTTCTCCCATCTAATCAATTCCTTGACCAATTAAGAATACATGATTGTAGCCCAATGAATAGACTCTCCATGATTTGCTCTAAAGATCATCATAGAAGAGTTATTGTTAAAACTTATCCTTTTGGTAAATAATTGGTAGAATGGCAGCAATTCTATTAGCATACTTTGACTTCATTTTTTTTACAACCCACCTTTCATTGGTGTTGTAAGTGTCAGGGACTCTATCTGCTATATTTGCCAATGCTACTTTGGCATTAGACATTTTTGCTTGGTTTATTTATGTCCCTCATGTATGGCAAATTTTACAAACTTCTGCCAAGACATGTTTATCTATTGCTCTTTGATCATCCCCTAACATAGCCTTGATTTTGTTATGTTCAAGATCCAACTTGCAATTGTTCAAAAATTCAACCAGAATGTTGTGGTGAGGTGTTTTCCACTCAATTTCAAATAGGCCTACTAATCTAGCTTTGTTTGCCCTGGCTCCTTCCTCTCCAAAGCTTGTCCAAAGAAAAATGTTCTTCAAATTGTTATTGTAACTATGCTCTGTTGGAGTAAAGACATACCTAATCTTATCATCCTGATAAGTATGCACTTTCTTCCCGTGCAAATTTGTAGCCATTGCTTGCCAACTTGTTCTTTTCGTGCGTTTCTTATTGGGAATATGAACTTTTTCTGGAATTTGTTCCTAAATATACTTTTTTGATGTAATGGTGATTGTTGTTGTTGTTGTAAATTGTCCTTTTGTTTATCTTCCTCAGAATCTGAAATAGAACTAGGACCAACTTATTCATTAGGACTTGCTTGTGTTTTGGGGTTTTTGAAGTTTTATCTTCTCGTTTTTTCTTTACAATCTTTTTTTTTTTGTTTATTACTTCAAAATCTCTTTCAAATTTGGATGTTGGAGAGGATTTTTGAAAAATAAATAAATAAACTGGAAAAAGAAAAGGTTCACCTTTTTTGGAAACCTAGATTGTAAAGGCAAAATGTTTGTAAATTTTTGCTACTATTTTAATGTTTCTTACTCCTCTTTCAACTTTTGCAATTTTTTTATAGACTATCTTTGTAATTTCTCCATAAGACTTTCTTCATCACTCATTTTGGAGACAAAAAACGATTGTACAAATTCCCTATGGCCTATGCTAAGTCATTAGATCAACAAAATCTTGTTCTAACATTAATGACTAGTCTACCCCATAATCTAATAATTGTGAAATTGTATAACCATGGTATGGGTATTTGTTCATAACCTGCTAACTTATCATATTTACTAGGAATTTTTCTAATATTATTGTTTGATTAGTCCCAATGGTCTATGTTTGTTTTTGATCTTTTGAATTTTCATCAGATATTTTTTCCATGTGGTCTTTATTTTTGGACTGTAAAGACTTTTGATCCTCTGAACTCTCAATCCCCTTCAACGTCTGATCCACATATGTGTATGGTTTCAACTTATTAACATTGACCAATACTAGGTTTGGTTCAAAATTGTTAACAGAAATAAGAAAAACAATATTATTGGGTAAACAATATTATACCCTGAATGGACCAAACCATCTTTTCTTGAATTTGCATAGATGTGTTGTTTTTCCTTTGGGGAACATAAGACATAATTTCCAAATTGAAACTTCTTCTTAGTATTTTTTAGTTGACTCCACAAAAATTTGCTCTACTAGTTGGTTCCCACATCGTTCTAAGCTTCCGATCTATTCTCTTGTAACTTTTCCAATTATGTAATTCTAGTTATTAACACTCTGGTTGGTTTTACATCTCTTTGGTCCCCACTAATAGTCAATAGAACATATTTTGTTAGCATTAGAGGATGCAAACCATACACTAACTAACATGGTGCATAATGTGTTGCCACCTTGTAAATAGTCTTATGTGAAAACAAAATTGTAGACATATGTTCATCCCACTTGTTCTTTTCTCATTAACTAACTTGGTCAATAGTCTATGAATGACTTTATTAGTAGATTTTGCTTGTCCATTTCCTTGTGGATAATATGTAGTAGAATTAACATGTTTTAACAAAATCTATTTTGTTAAATGTTTTATTGTGTCATTGATGAAATGTATTCCCTGATTTGTAACTATGGTCAATGGATATCCAAATTTGGTAAGAATATGTTCATATAGAAATTTGGCTTTAATTAATACAATATTAATTTTAAGTGCCTTTGCCTCTACCCACTTGGTTGCATAATTTGTAGCTACCAAAATGTATTTTTTTCTTGTTAGTCTTCTTGTTGGTTTAATTGGACCTATAAAATCTAGACCCCACTTCATAAAAGATTCCTTTGGAAATGTTGGTACCAACTTGGCCAAACTTTTTGTTTTGAATCCTTTAATTTTTTGATAATTATCACAACTTTTGCAAAACTCACGAGTATCCTTGAATAAAGTTGGCCACCAATATCTTGCATCCAAAATTTTCTTTGCAATAATATCCATAACAAAATGTCTTCCAGCCACTTTTTCATGTAACTCCTTTAGAATAATATATGCTTTTGAAGTGGTCAAACATATATGCATTCTATTGTCTTGTCCCACTTTGTACATAATTCTTTCTTTCAAAATGAAAGGTTCTGCCTTTTTGGTTAACTTTTGTTTCTAAGCTAGGTTCAAAGTTTCTAGCATTTAACCTGTTTTCAAATAGGTTTTTACTTCTTACATATGTATAGGTTCTACAAAAAATAATGATGCATCCACAATTTGATCTGGGACACCCAATGGTTTTGAACTATCTAGCAATCTAAATAAAGCATCACAACTACATGTGTTCTACTAGGTTTGTAAACTACTATGAATTCATACTCCAAGAATAACAACCATCTTGCTATCCTTTTTGACACCTATGGTTTGTTGACCAAGTACACCAAAGCCATATGGTCTACATAAAAAAAAAAAATTTCCCAATAAAAAAAGTCTGAACTTATGCAAAGAATAAACCATTACTAAGGCTTCTCTTTCTATAACAGTGTAATTTTGTTATGCCTTATTAAGTTATCTAGAAGCATATACTATAGGCTGATCATACTTACCAATTAGGTTTTGTGCCAACAATGATGCATATGTGTGCACATGAAATTTTAATCACAAATTTGGAGGTATTAGAATTGGTGTTTCCATGTATTTCTATTTGATTTGATCCCAAGCTTCTTAACATTATGTGATCCAAATAAAAGGTTTTGTTTTCCTCATCAACTTTGTCACGACCCTAACCTAGGTAGAAAACTAGTAGAAAATGGCCATTTTACAACTGGTCCATGCGACTAAGTTTTAGTTGCAAGCGACATTTGCAACTAAAATCTTAATAGTCACGTTGGACAAGTCGCATAGGACACCAGTCGCAAACGACAACGAATTTTGGATGAAGGAAAAAGTCAACAAAATACGCCTTCATCCTTTGACTTATCATATACGTATTGTCATTTACAATTAGGATGCGACTTTTTTGGTGAACAATGGGAACAATTTATGTGTTGCCACGTGTCCCAACTATTAATAATTTTAAATTTTTTTATTCTTTTGAAATAATCCAAGATGTTTAATTTTTATGTTTAGATGATTTAAATTGTGACACGTGGAATATTAATTGAATTTGTCCAAATTCAATTTAAATCAATATTTAGGTATGTAGGTTGAACTAGTTACCTACCTACCTATATACCTACCTACCCATATA
>Ga0116229_10003926_pt1 | contig 24444 bp, 25 predicted proteins | sample S1TSphgellanicum_3_FD_87313 | JGI IMG/M metagenome (GOLD analysis project Ga0116229, IMG submission 87313) | Host-associated microbial communities from peat moss isolated from Minnesota, USA - S1T2_Fc - Sphagnum magellanicum MG | ecosystem: Host-associated > Plants > Peat moss > Unclassified...
GCGAGGATATCCGCGCTGGCAGCCGCATCCTTTTCGCCGGTCAGCGCTTGCGGCCGCAGGATCTGGGCCTTGCCGCATCGGTGGGTCTTGCCACGCTGCCCGTCAGGCGGCGCGTGCGTGTCGCCATTTTCTTTACCGGCGACGAGCTGGCCATGCCAGGCGAGTCACTCAAGCCTGGCGCCATCTACAATTCCAGCCGCTTCACCCTGAACGCGCTGTTGCAGGGCCTGGGTGCCGAGGTCGTTGATCTCGGCTCGGTGCCTGATTCGTTGGCCGCAACGCGCGAGGTGCTAAGACGTGCGAGCGAGGGCTACGACTGCATCCTGACAAGCGGTGGCGTGTCAGTCGGTGAGGAGGACCACGTGCGCCCTGCCGTCGAGGCGGAAGGACAGCTGACGATGTGGCAGATTGCCCTCAAGCCGGGAAAACCGCTGGCCTTTGGTCGCGTCGGCGATGCGCTCTTCCTCGGGCTGCCAGGAAATCCGGTGTCCAGCTTCGTGACGTTTCTGCTCTTCGTGAGACCGGCGCTATTGCGGCTCGCGGGGGTGAGCGATGTGACGCCCAGGGCCTTTTCGATGCGCGCCGATTTTTCCTGGGCCAAGCCTGACAAGCGCCAGGAATATCTGCGCGCGAGAATCAATGCGAGCGGCGGACTCGACCTGTTTTCACATCAGGGCTCGGCCGTTCTGACCTCGACCGTGTGGGGTGATGGCTTGATCGAGAATCCGCCTGGGCAGGCCATTGCACCAGGCGACCTTGTCCGCTTTTTGCCCTTCCAGATGCTCGCCTGACCATGAAAGTCGAGCTCAGGCTGTTTGCCGCGCTCAGGGAAGAGCTTGGCGTCGCCCACGAGTCGGTCGAGCTTCCGCCTGACGTGCGGACGGTGGCCGACGCGCGCCGGGTGCTTGGCGAGCGCTCGCCGTCGTGGCAACGAGCGCTTGCTCATGCGCGCGTGCGCGCGGCCGTCGATCGCCGCCTTGCCACCGAGTCGACCGAACTGAAGGAGGCTTGCGAGCTGGCATTTTTTCCGCCGGTGACAGGAGGCTGAGGTGGCAGCACGCGTGCAGACCGAGCCCTTTGATGTGTCCGGAGAAATTGCATTGCTGCACGGCCACAACGCGGCGGTTGGCGCCATCGCAGTTTTCATCGGCACCGTGCGAGAGCTGCAAGGCGCGACGATGCGCTCGCTCACGCTCGAACATTATCCCGGCATGACCGAAGCCGCGCTCGACGATATCATCGAAAAGGCACGCGCCAGATTCAGGCTGATCGACTGCACCATCGTCCATCGCGTCGGCGAATTGCGCGTGCTCGATGCAATTGTTCTCGTCGCGGTCTCTGCACAACATCGCAAGGCCGCATTTGAAGCGTGCGAGTTCGTCATGGATTTTCTCAAGACGCAGGCGCCTTTTTGGAAGAAGGAAATGACCGATCAAGGTTCAAGCTGGGTTGAGGCACGCGCGTCGGACGATACCGCGGCCGCGCGCTGGGGCGAGTCCCATGAATAACCCGGCACTGTCCTGGATCGCATTTTTTGCCGTCGGTCTAGGCGGTGCGGTGGGGTGCTGGTTGCGCTGGATCCTGGCCATTGCCTATAACCAGCGGCTGGCCGAGTTGCCGCTCGGGACCCTGATCGCCAACCTGGTTGGCGGTTTTCTGATCGGGCTCGTGCTCGGGGCCTTTTCGCACAACACGCATTGGCCAGTCGAATGGCGGCTGTTCCTGGTGACGGGGTTTCTCGGTGGCTTGACGACGTTTTCGACCTTTTCGGCCGAAGCCTTCGGCCTGCTCGAGCGCGGCCAGGTCTTCTACGCCTTCTTGCATGTTGCCGTCCACGTGATCGGATCGATCGCCCTTTGCGGCATCGGATTTGTCGTCGCCCGCTGGGTCACATGAGCGCGCAGCGCTTTCGTTACCGCTGGTACGGCCTAGGTGACGTCAACGCCTTTTTTGCACTCAGTATCGACAATCTCGCGCTGCTTTCGGGCATGACCGCGATTCTGATCGGCGTATTTCATCTGCCTGCGGCCATCGTGCTTGGACGCATGGTGCCTGGCACGGCGATGGGCGTTTTGGTCGGCGATCTGATTTACAGCGGGTTTGCCTTTCGGCTTGCTGCGCGAGAAACACGCCAGGACGTCTGTGCCATGCCCTTTGGCATCGACACGCCGGCGATGTTCGCACTTTCGTTTGGCGTCATCGGGCCCGCGTATGTCGCAAGGCACGATGCCGAACTGGCCTGGCAGGTCGGCATGGCCGTGCTTGTCGTCATGGGCCTGGCCAAGATCATCGTGGCTTTCCTTGGCGAGGCAATCAGGCGGCTCGTGCCGCGCGCGGCGCTGCTTGGCGTACTTTCGGCCATTGCCGTCGGCCTGATCATGTTTTCGTCGATCGAAAAGCTGATGCTTGAGCCCGTGGGCGGATTGGTTGCGCTTGGGGTCGTGCTGCTCACGCTGGTCGGACGGGTGCGGCTGCCGCCCTGGCTACCCGCCGTGCTCGTGGCCGTCGCCGCCGGTGCCCTGGCCCTCTGGATCGCCTCATTTGCGGGATACGCGGCGCCAGCGCACGACGTGCCGCAAGCGGCATTGGCCTTGCATCTGCCCCTGCCAAGCCTCGCCTGGCTGGGTGGGCTTGGGCTCGCATGGCAGTACGTGCCGCTGGCCTTGCCGATTGCCCTGGCAACGGTGGTGGGCGGCATCGACAATACCGAATCGGCCATGCTCGCAGGCGACGCCTATTCAACGCGTGGCATCCTTTTGGGTGAGGGCGTGGCGACGCTGGTCGCGGCGCTTTGCGGCGGCGTCATCCAGAACACGCCCTATATCGGCCATCCTGCCTACAAGGCGATGGGTGCCCGATCGGGCTACACCTTGGCTTGCGGCCTGTTCATCGGCCTTGGGGCGGCGAGCGGGATGATCTCGGTGTTAATTGGAGCCGTGCCGGAATCGCTCCTGGTGCCGGTGCTCGTCTACGTCGGCCTGGAAATGGCGGCACAGGCCGGCCTTGAGACCCCCAAAGCCCATGCCCGGGCCCTGCCTTTTGCCCTGATTCCCGTCATCGCCTACCTGGTCGTGATCAAGGTGTCAGGTTTTCTTGGCGATGCAGGCCTTGGCATCGACCGGCTGCCGCAGACGTCGCGCGCAAGCCTCGCTGCGCTCTACATGCTTGGCAATGGCTTTGTCGTCTCTGCCATGGTGTGGGTGGCTCTGGTCGTGCTCATCATCGAGTCGCAGCTGCTGCGCGCAGCGCTGGTTTGCCTGCTTGCGGCCACGATGACGCTCTTCGGCCTGATGCATTCGCCATTCTCCGATGGCCGCCTGTTCTTGCCCGATCGAGCCACGCCTCATGCAGTGTTCGCGCTCGCGTTTGGCTATCTGCTCGTCGCTGTCGCCTGCATGGTCATGGCGTGGCAGGCGCAAGGTCCGGGCCGCGTGCTCAAGGGCAGCTTCGAGCCCTAGAAAGCGCGACCGGTCAAGGCGTCACCCCGCGTTTGTGTCCACGACTTGCCGCGCATCGCTTGAAAAACCCTCGCGCGTCCCAATTTCCGTGGATATCGGGGGATTCCACCATGCGTATCGACAAACTGACGACCAAATTCCAGGAAGCGCTCTCCGAGGCGCAAAGCAGTGCGGTTGGCCGTGACAACCCGTACATCGAGCCGGTGCACGTGCTGGCGGCGTTGCTTGGCCAAGCCGATGGCTCGACCTCGTCGCTTCTGCAGCGGGCAGGCATCAACCTGCAGCGGCTGCAGGGCGCCTTGCAGCAAGCGATCGAGCGACTGCCCGTGGTTGAAGGCGGCAGCGGCCAGATCCAGGTGAGCCGCGAGACCAGCAATCTTTTGAACCTTGCCGACAAGGCAGCGCAAAAGCGCGGCGATGAATTCATCGCAAGCGAAATGTTTCTCGTCGCACTTGCTGACGACAAGGGCGAAGCCGGGCGTATCCTGAAAGAAGCCGGCATGACCAAAAGTGCCTTGCTCTCGGCGATTGACGCCGTGCGCGGCGGCGAGGGCGTGACCAGCGCCGACGCCGAGGGCCAGCGCGAGGCACTCAAGAAGTACACCATGGATCTGACCGAGCGCGCGCGCCAGGGCAAGCTTGATCCCGTGATCGGCCGCGACGATGAGATCCGGCGCTCGATCCAGATCCTGCAGCGTCGCACCAAGAACAATCCGGTCCTGATTGGCGAGCCAGGCGTTGGCAAGACGGCGATCGTCGAAGGCCTGGCGCAACGCATCGTCAATGGCGAGGTGCCCGAGTCGCTCAAGAACAAGCGCGTGCTCTCGCTCGATCTTGCATCGTTGCTCGCCGGTGCCAAGTTTCGCGGCGAGTTCGAGGAACGCCTGAAGGCCGTTCTCGGTGATCTTGCCAAGGACGAGGGCCAGACCATCGTCTTCATCGACGAGCTGCACACGATGGTCGGTGCGGGCAAGGCCGAAGGCGCGATGGACGCGGGCAATATGCTCAAGCCGGCGCTTGCGCGCGGCGAGCTGCATTGCATTGGCGCGACCACGCTTGATGAGTATCGCAAGTACATCGAGAAGGACGCCGCGCTTGAACGGCGCTTCCAGAAAGTGATGGTCGACGAGCCCAGTGTCGAATCGACGATTGCCATCCTGCGCGGACTTCAGGAGCGCTACGAGCTGCATCATGGCGTCGATATCACCGACCCTGCGATTGTCGCTGCTGCCGAGCTTTCGCATCGTTACATCACGGACCGCTTTCTGCCTGACAAGGCCATCGATCTGATCGATGAGGCGGCTGCGCGCATCAAGATGGAAATCGACTCCAAGCCGGAGGTCATGGATCGGCTCGATCGACGCCTGATCCAGCTCAAGATCGAGCGCGAGGCGATGAAAAAGGAGCACGACGACGCCTCACGCAGGCGCCTTGGCCTGATCGAAGAGGAAATCCAGCGGCTGCAGCATGAATACTCCGATCTCGACGAAATCTGGAAGGCTGAAAAGGCCGCTGTGCAGGGTTCGGCGCACATCAAGGAGGAGATCGACAAGGTCAAGATCGAACTGTCGCGCCTGCAGCGCGAAGGCAAGCTCGACAAGGTGGCCGAACTGCAATATGGCAAGCTGCCTGAGCTCGAGGGGCGCCTGAAGGCGGCTGAGGCCGCGGGCGGTGCGCAGCAAAAACCCAACCGGCTCTTGCGCACGCAAGTCGGTGCCGAGGAAATCGCCGAGGTCGTCTCGCGTGCGACCGGCATCCCGGTGAGCAAGATGATGCAGGGCGAGCGCGACAAGCTGCTGCAGATGGAAAGCAAGCTGCACGAGCGGGTGATCGGTCAGGACGAGGCCGTGCGACTGGTATCCGATGCGATCAGGCGCTCGCGCGCCGGACTTGCCGATCCGAACCGTCCCTACGGATCATTCCTGTTTCTCGGACCCACGGGCGTTGGCAAAACCGAATTGTGCAAGGCGCTGGCCTCGTTCCTGTTTGACAGCGAGGACGCTCTGGTGCGCATCGACATGAGCGAATTCATGGAGAAGCATTCGGTCGCGCGCCTGATCGGCGCGCCTCCTGGCTACGTCGGCTACGAGGAAGGCGGCTATCTCACCGAACTGATCCGGCGCAAGCCGTATGCGGTGATCCTGCTCGATGAAATCGAGAAGGCGCATCCGGATGTCTTCAACGTCCTGTTGCAGGTGCTCGACGATGGCAGGCTGACCGATGGTCAGGGACGCACCGTCGACTTCAAGAACACCGTCATCGTCATGACGTCGAACATTGGCTCGCAATTGATCCTCGCCGAAGGCTCGGCAGGCGATGACGAGTCGAGCGATGCCGTCTACGAGCGCATCAAGGGCCTCGTCTGGCAGGAGGTCAAGCAGCATTTCCGTCCGGAATTTTTGAACCGCATCGACGAGGTCGTGGTGTTTCACGCGCTTGATCGGCAAAACATCGCGTCGATCGCGCGTGTCCAGCTGCGTCTGCTCGAGGCGCGCTTGGCCAAGCTCGACATGAAACTGTCGCTAAGCGACGCGGCCGTCGCGCGCCTGGCCGAGGCCGGATTCGATCCGTTGTTTGGCGCAAGGCCGCTTAAGCGCGCAATCCAGCAGCAGATCGAAAACCCGGTCGCGCGCGCCATTCTCGAGGGCCGGTTCGGGCCCAACGAGACCATCGATGCGGCCTACGAAGACGGCCAGTTCACGTTTCATTCGGTACCGACCGAGAGCGGCCACGCCCACGAAGAACTCGCGGGCGCGGTCTAGCGCGATGCCTTTGTGCCGGCTTCGGCCGGCCAAAGGCGCATCGTCCTTGGCGACTTCGCGCTGCCAGCGCCAGGCGGCCCTTGCCTTGCCGGGGGGCACGCCAGAGCAGGGCAGGATCCTTGCCGCAGCGCGCAAATTGATTTCACAGCGCTGAAACCCATTTCACAATACGGTTTGAAATAGATAAGCAGCTGATATAAAACACTTTAATATTAACTCTTATATAAGATAAATGGGTTGTTGCGCCGCGTAAAGTGCGTTACGATGAAGTCGTTGGCCAGGCTTGTTTTCGGCACTTTTTCGGAGATCGATGATGACGGCGCGTGAACTCGAAGCACAGAAGATTCAAAAGGATTGGGACAGCAACCCGCGCTGGGCCGGCATCAAGCGCGGCTATAGTGCGCACGATGTCGTTCGCTTGCGCGGCTCGATTGCCATTGAGCACACGCTGGCCAGGCGCGGCGCAGAAAAGCTCTGGACGCTTCTGAATACCGAACCCTTTGTCAACGCGCTTGGCGCCTTGACCGGCAATCAGGCCATGCAGCAGGTCAAGGCCGGCCTGAAGGCGATTTATCTTTCCGGCTGGCAGGTTGCAGGCGATGCCAATCTCGCAGGCGAGATGTATCCCGATCAGTCGCTCTATCCGGCCAACTCGGTACCGATGGTGGTCAAGCGCATCAACAACACCTTCTTGCGCGCCGACCAGATCCAGTGGTCCGAAGGCAAGGACGACATTGATTACTTCGCACCGATCGTGGCCGATGCCGAAGCCGGCTTTGGCGGCATCCTGAATGCCTTCGAATTGATGAAGTCGATGATCGAGGCGGGCGCTGCCGGAGTCCATTTCGAAGACCAGCTGGCCTCGGTCAAGAAGTGCGGCCACATGGGCGGCAAGGTCCTCGTGCCCACGCGCGAAGCGGTGGCAAAACTTGTCGCGGCGCGTCTTGCCGCCGATGTCCTCGGAACACCGACCCTGCTTATCGCGCGCACCGATGCCGAAGCTGCCGACCTGGTGACGGCCGACATTGACGACAATGACCGCGAGTTTCTGACCGGCGAGCGCACCGTCGAAGGATTCTTCCGCACGCGCGCTGGCATCGACCAGGCCATCTCGCGCGGCCTGGCTTACGCGCCTTACGCCGATCTCGTGTGGTGCGAGACGGGAAAGCCGGATCTCGCCTATGCGAAAAAATTCGCTGAAGCGATCCACGCCAAGTTCCCGGGCAAGATGCTCTCCTACAACTGCTCACCCTCGTTTAACTGGAAGAAAAATCTCGACGACAAGACGATCGCCAGTTTCCAGAAGGAACTCGGTGCGATGGGCTACAAATTCCAGTTCATCACGCTGGCTGGCTTTCACAGCCTTAACTACTCGATGTTCCACCTCGCACACGGCTACGCGCGCAACCAGATGAGCGCCTTCGTGGAGCTGCAGGAGGCCGAGTTCGAAGCCGCGGATCAGGGCTTCACTGCAGTCAAGCACCAGCGCGAAGTGGGCACGGGCTATTTCGATGCCGTGACCACCACGATCGAGCGCGAGTCTTCGACCGGGGCTCTGAAGGGCTCGACCGAGGACGAGCAGTTCTTTGACGACAAGGGGGAGGCCCCAAGAAAAGTGGCCTGATCGAAAGCGCGACACCCTCGCGCCGGCATCGTCTTGGCACCCAAGGGCGGGGTCGTAATAGACTTCGCCTTTGGCCGCAGATAGCGGCCAGGGCTTTGCCTTGAGGAGGGTGCTTGAGAGTCGCTGCAGTTGTCTTTGATGCCTACGGCACGCTGTTTGACGTGCATTCCGTAGCGCGCCGTGCCGAAGCGCTTTTTCCGGGTCATGGTGCTGCCATTGCCAAGCTCTGGCGCGAGCGACAGATCGACTATTCGCGGCTGCGCACCCTGTCCGGACGATACGTGCCCTTCTGGCAGGTCACAGCCGATGCGCTCGCCTACACCCTTAGCGCCCTGAACCTTGAGCCTGGCGCGCTTGCGCAAGAACTCCTGCAATGCTATCAGCACCTTGACGTCTATCCCGAAATCCGCACCGTGCTCGAGACTCTCTCGGGACGGGGTCTTGCGCTTTCGATCCTCTCCAACGGTGATGCGACAATGCTTGCCACAGCGCTTGGCCATGCCGCGCTCGACGGGCACTTCGCACACGTCTTGAGCGCCGATACGGTCAGGCGCTACAAGACGGCTCCCGAGGTTTATGCTCTGGCCGAGACCGCATTTGGCGTCAAGGCGAGCGAGATGGTTTTCGTGTCTTCCAATTGTTGGGACGCGTGCGGGGCGGCCTGGTACGGATTTCAGACCTTCTGGGTCAATCGCTCGCATGCGCCACTTGAGAAGCTCGATATCAATCCTCGCGCGAGCGCCGAGAACATGCTGCCCCTGGTTGAATTTGTCGATGCACTGATTGCCAGTTGAACGGATTGAGGAAGCCATGACATTGCCCCAAGGAATCGAGCTCACCGAAGCACCTTCTGCCGAGTTCGCGGAAATTCTCACCCCGGACGCGTTGGCGTTTGTCGCCAAGCTGTCGAGAACTTTCGAGTCGCGGCGGCAACAGTTGCTCGCAGCCCGTGTCGAGCGTGCGCGTCGACTCGATATGGGCGAGCGCCCCGATTTTCTGGCTGAGACGGCGTCGGTTCGTGCGGGACAGTGGACCATCGCGCCCTTGCCTCAGGCCTTGCAGTGCCGCCGCGTTGAAATCACCGGCCCGGTCGACCGCAAGATGGTCATCAACGCCCTGAATTCAGGCGCCGATGCCTACATGAGCGATTTCGAGGATTCGAATACGCCGAACTGGTCCAACCAGATTTCAGGCCAGATCAATCTTCGCGACGCCATCAGGCGCAATATCTCGCTTGAACAGGGTGGCAAGATCTACCAGCTCAACGATCAGGTCGCCACGCTCCTCGTGCGTCCGCGTGGCTGGCATCTGGACGAGAAGCACGTGTTGATCGACGGCCGCCGCATCTCCGGTGGCATTTTCGATTTCGGCCTGTTCTTTTTCCATAATGCCAAGGAGCTCCTGGCACGCGGCCAGGGTCCCTATTTTTATCTGCCGAAGATTGAATCGCACCTCGAAGCACGTCTTTGGAACGACATTTTCACCATGGCAGAGGAGGTCGTCGGTGTGCCCCGGGGCTCGATCAAGGCCACCGTGCTGATCGAGACGATCCTTGCCGCCTTCGAGATGGACGAGATTCTCTACGAGCTGCGCGAGCATTCGGCCGGGCTCAATGCCGGCCGCTGGGACTACATTTTTTCGTGCATCAAGAAATTCAAGCTCGACCAGGACTTCTGCCTTGCCAACCGCGCAGAGGTGACGATGACTGCACCCTTCATGCGCGCCTACGCGCTTTTGCTGCTGAAGACCTGTCATCAGCGCAACGCGCCGGCGATTGGCGGCATGAGCGCGCTGATTCCGATCAAAAACGATGCGCAGGCCAACGACAAGGCCATGGCCGGAGTCAGGTCAGACAAGTCGCGCGACGCCAACGACGGCTACGATGGCGGCTGGGTGGCGCATCCCGGACTGGTTGGACTTGCCCTGGCCGAATTCAAGGCCGTATTGAAGGAGCGCCCCAACCAGATCGACAAAAAGCGCCCGGATGTCGAGGTCAAGCCCTCCGAGTTGCTCGACTTCAGGCCGGAGGCGCCGATTACGGAAGCGGGTTTGCGCATGAACATCAACGTCGGCATCCACTATCTCGGTTCGTGGCTGGCGGGCAATGGTTGCGTGCCGATCCACAACCTGATGGAGGATGCCGCCACCGCGGAAATCTCGCGCTCGCAGGTGTGGCAATGGATCCGATCGAAAAAGGGCGTGCTTGACGATGCGCGCAAGGTCGATGCGGCGATGGTGCGGGCGTTGATCCCGGAGGAACTGGCCAAGGTGAAGCAGTCCGTCGCCGGCCAGACCGCAACCTATGACCGTGCAGCCGCGATTTTCGAGCAGATGGCAACCAGCGAGTCCTTCGCCGAATTCCTGACGCTGCCGCTCTACGAGGAAATCTGAGCACCATGCGCATCGCGACATCGGCAGTGTTGCTGGCCCTGCTGGCCCTTGGCGGCTGCAACGTGGCGTCGCGATTCTCGGATGTGCATGTCCCGGAATTCTTTCCGCAAAGTCCTGATGCGGGACCGCAGGCGAGCGCGCCCGCAGCGCTCGCCGTGCCGCCTGGCAACCGCCTCGTCGTTGTCCTGGTCGGCTCGGGGTATCAGGATTACCAGTGCGTCGACAAGGAGGGAACGCCGACCTGGTCATTGACCGGACCTGAGGCGAGCCTTTATGACTCTGCCACCAAAAAGGTCGGCAGCCACAGCGCGGGGCCGACCTGGACGCACGAGGACGGCAGCGTCGTTCACGGGAAAATGATTGCCCAGGCACCTTCTATCGCGCCCTCAAGCATCCCGCAGTTGCTGCTGGCCGCGACCAGCGACGCCAAGGAAGGCACGTTCGCCAACGTCAGCTACATCCAGAGGTTGCGTACCGTGGGCGGCTTGCCGCCTGACTACGGTTGCGACACGGTTCATCTTGGCGCGAGGCTTGGCAAGCAGTATTCGGCCTACTACCTTTTCTACAAACCGGCCGCCTAAGCCGGATGCGCGTCCGCGCCGGCACGCGCCGGTCGCATCATTTGCGTTGCACCAATCGTGCCCTCGCCGGATTGCGTTCGGTCGGGAGAATCTTTGGCTGTATAATTCAAATTTCCCACCCCGCAATCGTGCACAAAGACGGTTTGCGACGAAGTGCAATGACCAAATTCGTATTCGTTACCGGTGGTGTGGTGTCCTCGCTGGGGAAGGGGATCGCCGCCGCGTCGCTTGCCGCCATTCTTGAATCGCGCGGCCTCAAGGTCACCCTCCTTAAGCTTGATCCTTACATCAACGTCGATCCCGGGACGATGAGTCCGTTCCAGCACGGCGAAGTTTTCGTCACCGACGACGGCGCCGAGACCGACCTCGATTTGGGCCACTACGAACGCTTCATCTCGGCCAAGATGAAGCGCGTGAACAATTTCACGACCGGCCAGATTTACGAGTCGGTGATTCGCAAGGAGCGGCGTGGCGAATACCTTGGCAAGACGGTCCAGGTCATTCCGCACATCACCAACGAGATCCAGGATTTCATCGCACGCGGCGCAGCTGCAGCGTTTGACGGCGGTGCCGAGGTCGCGATTGTCGAAATCGGCGGCACCGTCGGTGACATCGAATCGCTGCCGTTTCTTGAAGCCGCAAGGCAGATGAGCCTAAGGCTCGGCAGGACTTCGGCGTGCTTCATCCACCTCACGCTCGTGCCTTTCATCGCGTCTGCGGGGGAACTCAAGACCAAGCCGACACAGCACAGCGTGCAGAAGCTGCGTGAAATCGGTATCCAGGCGGATGTCCTTTTGTGCCGGGCTGACCGGCGCATTCCAGAGGATGAGCGCGCCAAGATTTCGCTCTTCTCGAATGTACCCCTGGAGGGCGTGATCTCGGTGTGGGATGCCGATTCGATCTACCAGATTCCGACCATGCTGCACAGGCAGCGGGTCGACGAGCTGGTCTGCGAAAAGCTGGCGCTGCAGGCACCCGCGGCGGATCTGGGCGTGTGGGACAGGCTCGTGGCAAGCATCGAGCACCCGCAAGGCGAGGTGACGATCGGCATGGTTGGCAAGTACGTCGACCTGACCGAATCCTACAAGTCGCTGACCGAAGCCCTGGTTCACGCCGGCATCCACACCAACAGTCGGGTGCGCGTCGAATACCTCGATTCGGAGGAGATCGACAACAACGGCACGGCCGGGCTTGCCCACCTCGATGCGATCCTCGTGCCCGGCGGCTTTGGCAAGCGCGGTACCGAAGGCAAGATCAAGGCGATCCGCTATGCACGTGAGCAGAAGATTCCGTATCTTGGGATCTGTCTTGGCATGCAGCTGGCGACGATCGAGTTCGCCCGCAACGTGGTTGGCCTCACCGATGCGAACAGCACCGAGTTTGATCCCGATACGCCCCATCCGGTGGTCGCGCTCATCACCGAGTGGATGGATCGTGATGGCCGCATCGAGCAGCGCCACGCCCACTCCGATCTCGGCGGCACGATGCGCCTTGGCGCGCAGCGTTGTCCGGTCGATGCCAATACGCTGGCGGCGCGCATCTATGGCAGCGAAGTCAACGAGCGTCATCGTCACCGCTACGAGGTCAACAACCACTACGTGCCCCAGCTTGAGGCCAAGGGCTACCGCATCAGCGCCCGTACGCCGACCGAGGCACTTCCAGAAATCATGGAGCTGCCGGATCATCCATGGTTTGTCGGCGTCCAGTTCCACCCCGAATTCACCTCGACGCCAAGGCTTGGGCACCCGCTCTTTACCGCCTACATCGAAGCCGCCCTGGCGCAACGTGCAGGTCGCCTGAAGAAGGCAGCGTGATGCAGCTCTGCGGATTTTCGGTCGGTCTGGACCGGCCGTTCTTCCTGATCGCAGGGCCGTGTGTCATCGAGAGTGAAGCGCTGGCCCTCGATACGGCTTTCGCGCTCAAGGAAATCACACGCGACCTCGGTATTCCTTTCATCTTCAAGAGTTCGTTTGACAAGGCCAACCGCAGCTCCGACAAGTCGTTTCGCGGGCTTGGCATGGAGCGCGGTCTTGAAATCCTGGCCAAGGTCAAGAGCGCGGTTGGGTGTCCGGTCTTGACCGACGTGCACGAGATTGACGAGATTTCCCCGGTGGCAGCGGTTGTCGACGTGCTGCAAACCCCGGCGTTCCTTTGCCGCCAGACGGATTTCATCCATGCGGCGGCGTCTGCGGGCCGGCCGGTGAACATCAAGAAGGGACAGTTTCTCGCGCCGCACGACATGAAAAACGTTGTCGACAAGGCGCGCGATGCGGCGCGCGCCAGCGGCGGCGACGGCGACAACATCCTCGTGTGCGAACGCGGCGCGTCGTTCGGCTACAACAACCTCGTGTCGGACATGCGCTCGCTTGCAATCATGCGCGAGACCGGCTGCCCGGTGGTGTTCGATGCGACCCATTCGGTGCAACTGCCAGGCGGCCAGGGCACAACCTCGGGCGGCCAGCGCGAGTTCGTACCGGTGCTCGCCCGGGCGGCGATTGCGACCGGCATCGCGGGAATTTTCATGGAAACCCATCCCAATCCGCTTGAGGCCAAGTCCGACGGCCCGAATGCGGTACCGCTTAAGCACATAAGAGAACTGCTGGAAGTGCTGCAAGCCCTTGACGCCGTGGTCAAGACACGTACGCTTGCCGAATTCGATTTCGCCGCATGATTTTGGGAATACATGGCCGCCTATATCCTAGCCGACGTGGAAGTCACCGATCCGATCCGCTACGCGGAGTACCGCAGGTGGGCGAGCGAGGCGATCAGGCTGCATGACGCCAAAATCCTTGTTCGCGGCGGTGCCACCGAGCGCCTCGAAGGACGCGAGCCTGGCCGCATCGTCGTCCTCGAATTTCGCGACGTCGACCATGCGCGAGCCTTTTATCACTCGCATGAATACGGCAAGGCGCGCGCGGCGCGCGCAGGTGCCGCCGACATGAACATGTTGATCGTTGAGGGCATTTGACCCCCCGGGAGCGACCATGCCTGCGTACATGATCTCAGACGTAAACGTCATCAACGCCGAGCGTTACGAGGAATATCTCGCAGCCATCAGCGAAGCCGTGCGCAACTATGGCGGGCGCTATCTTGTCCGCGCCCATGAGACCAAGGTGCTCGAAGGGACGTGGAATCCGGCGCGCGTGGTGGTGATCCAGTTCGACAGCATGGCCGAGGCGGAAAAATTCTACAGCTCGGAGCAGTTCCTCTCTGCACGGGCACTGCGCCAGAATGTTGCCATGGTCAACATGATCCTGGCCGAAGGCGTCTGAAGAGTTACCAAAAAACAGGACAGGGAGATTCATGAGTGCCATCGTAGACATCATCGGACGCGAAATTCTCGACAGCCGGGGCAATCCGACGGTCGAGTGCGACGTTTTGCTCGAGTCTGGCGTGATGGGGCGTGCGGCCGTGCCTTCGGGCGCTTCGACCGGGACGCGGGAAGCGATCGAGTTGCGTGACAAGGATGCTTCGCGCTTCGGTGGCAAGGGCGTGTTGCGCGCCTGCGAAAACATCAATACCGAAATCTCCGAGGCGATCATGGGTCTTGATGCCAACGAGCAGGCCTTTCTCGATCGCACCCTGATCGATCTGGACGGCACCGAGAACAAGGAGCGCCTGGGTGCCAATGCGATGCTCGCGGTATCGATGGCCGTGGCCAAGGCAGCGGCCGAGGAATCCGGCCTGCCGCTTTATCGTTACTTTGGCGGATCAGGCGCGATGCAAATGCCGGTTCCGATGATGAATGTCATCAATGGTGGCGCGCACGCGAACAACAATCTGGACATGCAGGAGTTCATGATCATTCCCCTGGGCGCACCCAGCTTTCGCGAAGCCGTGCGCTACGGCGCTGAAGTCTTCCACAGCCTGAGAAAGCTCATCAACGACAAGGGCATGAGTACCGCTGTCGGTGACGAAGGCGGCTTTGCGCCCTCGGTTGCCAACCACGAAGCCGCAATCCAGATGATCATCTCCGCCATCGAGCAGGCCGGCTATACCCCTGGCACCGATATCAGCATCGGCATCGACTGCGCCAGTACCGAGTTTTACCGGGACGGCAAATACCACCTCGATGCGGAAGGCCTGATCCTTGATGCGGCTGGGCTGACCGATGTCCTTGGTGGCTGGATCGATCGTTATCCGATTATCTCGATCGAGGACGGCATGGCCGAGGACGACTGGGATGGCTGGATCATTCACACCGAGCGCCTCGGCAAGCGCGTACAGCTTGTCGGCGACGACGTCTTTGTAACCAATACCAAGCTGATCAAGCAAGGCATCGAGCGCCACGTTGCCAATTCGGTTCTGATCAAGATCAACCAGATCGGTACGCTGACCGAAACCTTCCAGGCCATCGAAATGGCAAAGCGCGCGCGCTACACCGCCGTGGTCAGTCACCGCTCGGGCGAGACCGAGGACACGACCATTGCCGATATCGCCATTGGCACCAACGCGCTGCAGATCAAGACCGGATCGATGAGTCGCACCGACCGCATTGCAAAATACAATCAGTTGCTTCGCATCGAAGAGGACCTGGGTGATGTCGCTTCGTTTCCGGGGCGCTCTGCCTTTTACAACCTGCCCTAGACAGACCACCCCGCTTTGGCGGGGTGTTTTTTTATGCGCTTGATCACCTTGATATTCATTGCCCTGGCGCTGCTGATCCAGTATCCGTTATGGCTTGGGCATGGCGGCTGGCTGCGCGTGCATGAGCTCGAGCGCCAGCTTCAGCTGCAAAACAAGACCAACGATGATCTGCGGGCACGCAACGACAAGCTCAGTGCCGAAGTCCACGACCTGAAGGAAGGCGCAGGCGCGGTCGAGGAGCGCGCGCGCTACGAACTTGGCATGATCAAGGAAGGTGAGATCTTCGTGCAGATCGTCGATCCTCCGCATACCGCCGCAGATGCAGTGCAGGCAGGCAAGCTCGCCCAGCCCGCGACTGCGCCGCCGGCCACGCCCGTGCCAGAGGCCACGCCCGCGCCATCGTCGGCCCATTAGCCGCGGCGCTTGAGGTCAGCGGCTGACGGCAAGCCTTAGACACCATCGGCTCCGAAGATACTGGCACAATCGGGACGTGTCATGCGTAAGCGCGCGCATCTGCCGGAGCACCGCCCTTGAATTACGCCACCTCCGTGATCTTCGCGGTCCTGATTGGACTGCCTGGCAGCTCTGTTCTGGCGTCAGGCGCTGATGCTCCGGACTCGCCTATAGCCCATGGTGCAAGGCTTGCCGCCATCGGTGGCTGCGCTGGCTGTCATAGCCGGCAAGACGGGGCACCGTACGCCGGTGGGCTTGCCCTGGCGACGCCGTTCGGCACGATCTACTCGACCAACATCACGCCTGACAGCGCGAGCGGCATCGGCACATGGTCTGAGCAGGATTTTGTGCGTGCCATGCGCATGGGTATCGACCCTCGCGGACAACATCTTTATCCCGCCTTCCCGTACGACCACTTCACGCATGCCAGTGATGCCGACCTGGACGCACTCTATGTCTTTCTGAGAAGCGTCGAGCCCGTCAGGGCGATTGCGCAAGATAACCAGCTCGCCTTCCCATTTGACTTTCGCGGCACGCTCCTTGTCTGGGATGCGCTTTATCTTGATGCGGGCGCGCTGCCCGTAGATGCGGCCCATGGCAGCGAGGTGGATCGGGGCCGCTATCTGGTCGAGTCGCTGGGTCACTGCGGTGGCTGCCACACGCCGCGCAATGCGCTTGGCGCGGAAAAGCGTGGCGAGGAACTCGATGGTGCGCCGGTTGACGGCTGGTACGCACCACCGCTTGACCAGCATTCGCCATCGCCCATGCCGTGGACCGTAAAGGCGCTCACAGATTATCTGAAGTCGGGCATCGCGAGCGATCATGCGATCGCAGGCGGCCCGATGCAAGACGTGGTTGTCAACCTCAGCCAGGGCGGTGACGACGATCTCAGGGCGATTGCCGTGTACCTGGTGGCAAGCATGGATGTGCGCGAGCCCCAGCGCCTCATGCGGGAGCAGGAGGCACGGGCGTTGGCAAGCCGAGTGCTCTCGAGCGTTTCTGTCGACGGCAAGAGTGATGACATCAGGTTTGGCAAATTGATCTATGACGACGCCTGCGCCTCGTGCCACGACGGCGGCCGGGAAGTGTCATCAGCAGGTGCGCTCGAGTTGCCGCTTGCAATCGCCGTTCGTGACGCCGACCCGAAGAGCCTGTTGCGCATCATCCGCGAGGGCATCGTGCCACGAACCCGCGCCCGCGGCCGCTTCATGCCCGCATTCGATGGCATTCTGACGGATGCGCAAATCGAGGCACTCGCCGCGTTCTTGCGCGACCAGGCAGGGCACGCAGCGCCGTGGCCTGATCTTGCCAAAGCGGTTGCAGAAAGTGCAATGTGACAACCACCACCCTCACGCTAAACGGATTGTCCTGTGCGACCGATGCCGATCCGGCGACGCCGCTTCTTTATGTGCTGCGCGATGATCTTAAACTCAATGGCGCCAAGTTCGGCTGTGGCCTTGGGCAATGCGGCGCATGTACCGTCCTGATCGGCAAGACACCCGTGTTCTCGTGCCTGACGCCGCTCTCGGTCGTGGGCGCAAGGCCAGTCACCACGGTCGAAGGCCTTGGCACCCCTGACAAGCCGGGAATCGTGCAGCAGGCATTTATCGATGAGCAGGCCGCGCAATGCGGCTATTGCATCGCCGGCATGATCATGCGCGCACAGGCTTTGCTGTTGCGAAATCCGTCACCAAGCGACACCCAGATCAGGCGCTACATGTCTCCCAACCTGTGTCGTTGTGGCACGCACATGCGCATCCTGCGCGCTGTGCGGCGCGCGGCAAAAATGCTGGCAGCCGCATGAGACGCCGGCAATTTCTTGCGGCAAGCGGCGCTTTGGTCGTGTCGTTCCGATATTTATCGGCAAACGCAGAAGATACTCCGGCATTGCCTGGCAGCCTGAGGATCGAGCCGATGATCGATGGCTGGGTGCGCATCGGCGCTGACGGGCGCATTACCGTATTTACGGGCAAGGCCGAGCTCGGACAGGGGATCAAGACCGCACTGATCCAGATCGCAGCCGAGGAGCTGGTGGTCTCGCCCGAGAAAATCGAGCTGGTTACGGCCGACACCGAACGCACCGCCAACGAAGGATTCACCTCGGGCAGCCATTCCATGCAAGATAGCGGCAGCGCCATTCGCAATGCCTGTGCGCAAGCCCGCGACCTTCTGCTTCAGCGCGCCGCGAGCCGCTTTCAGGTTGCCGCCGACACGCTTCGCATGAGCGATGCGCAAATTAGCGGCGCGGGCAAATCGGCGTCCTATGCAGCGCTATGTGGTCCGGACGTCTTGCACGTGCATGCAACGCCTGCTAGCACTTTCATTGACTGGCAGGCGCACCGCGTCATGGGGCGTTCGCTCGCACGCGTCGATGTGCCAGCCAAGGTCACCGGTGGCCAGGCCTACGTGCAGGACATGCGGCTGCCCGGCATGCTGCACGCACGCGTGGTGCGCCCGCCCAGTCCGGCGGCAACGCTCGCCGCTTTCGATCCGAGCGCGCAAGCAGGCCTTGTTGGCGTTGAGGCGGTGATTGTTGACGGCCGTTTCGTCGGTGTACTGGCAAAACGCGAGTTCGATGCAGTTCGCGCCGCGCGTACGCTTGCCAAGCGTCTGAAATGGAACGAAAGGCCATCGCTGCCGGAGCCATCGGCGATCTATTCCACGTTGCGCGACTTGCCTTCTGATGACTACCTGATTGCAAGCCAGGGCCAGCTCGAGCTCGACAACGCCGATGTCATCGAGGCGACCTATCTGAGGCCCTACCAGCTGCATGGATCAATTGGCCCTTCGTGCGCACTGGCGCAATTCGTCGATGGCAAATACACCGTCTGGACGCACACCCAAGGCGTGTTTCCGCTGCGCAAGGCGCTTGCCCAACTGGTCGGCGTTGATGTGGCGCTGATGCACTGCATTCACGCCGAAGGTTCGGGCTGCTACGGCCACAACGGCGCCGACGATGTCGCAGCCGATGCGGTGTTGCTCGCCCGGGCAGCGCCTGGCCGGCCGGTGCGCGTGCAGTGGATGCGCGAGGATGAGCACGGCTGGGAGCCCCTGGGTCCGGCGATGATCGGAAAAGCACGGGCACGCCTTGATGCCTCCGGCACCATTGGCGCGATGGCGTTTGAGATGTGGAGCAATACCCATTCGAGCCGGCCAGGCAGTGCCGGCGAGCTTCTCGCCGGCCAGCATATCGCCAATGCGTTTGCGCCGACACCACCAAGACCGATCCCCCAGCCCGAAGGCGGCGGCGATCGCAATGGCATCCCGCTCTACAACATTGCCGAGTTGCGCGTCACACACCATTTTCTGCCGACCATGCCCTTGCGCGTGTCGGCCATGCGCTCGCTGGGTGCCTACCTGAACATTTTTGCAATCGAGAGCTTCATGGATGAGCTCGCGCTTCGCGCCAACGCCGATGCGGTTGACTTCCGCCTGCGCCACCTGCAAAACCCGCGGGCCAGGGACGTCATTTTGCGCGCCGCGGAAGGTTTTGCATGGTCATCGTATCAGCGCACGCCGGCACGCGGGCGCGGCTTTGCATTTGCGCAGTACAAGAACCTTGCGGCCTACTTTGCCGTCGCATGCGAAATCGAAATCTGGCGCGAACGTGGCGAGGTCCGCGTCGTGCGCGTCGTCGCTGCGGCCGATGCCGGAGAAATCGTGAATCCCGACGGCGTTGCCAACCAGATCGAGGGAGGCATCTTGCAGTCGATCAGCTGGACCACGCTTGAGGCCGTGACCTGGGACCGCACGCGGCGAACCAGTCTTGATTGGGGTGGCTATCCCGTACTTCGTTTTGCCGATGTGCCAGAAACGGTCGAGGTTCATTTGATCGACCGGCCAGGTCAGCCTTTTCTCGGTTGTGGCGAAGCCGCCCAGGGGCCAACTGCGGCTGCCATCGCCAACGCGATCGCTGACGCGACGGGTGTTCGCGTGCGCCAGCTGCCCTTGAACAAGGCTCATTTCCTTCGCGCCAGTCGTTCCGATAAAATCGACAACCAAGCGGCAGCCGAAGCGCTCGAATGACAGCGAGCCCGACCATGACTGAAACCGGTGAAAGCAGCATCGAAGGCGGCTGCGCATGCAAGGCGGTGCGCTATCGCATGCACGCGCCGGCGCTGATTGTGCATTGCTGTCACTGCACCTGGTGCCAGCGGGAAACCGGAGCTTCGTTTGCGCTCAATGCGATGATCGAGGCTGAGCGTGTCGTTCTTCTCGAAGGTCAACCCGAAGTCATCAACACACCGTCAGACAGTGGCGCAGGGCAACGTGTCACGCGATGCCCGAAGTGCAAGATTGCGCTGTGGAGCAACTACGGTGATGGCGATCTGGTCCGCTTCGTGCGCGTCGGAACGCTTGATGAGCCGGGGCGCTTTCCGCCCGATGTCCACATCTTTACCGAATCCAAGCAGCCGTGGGTCGTCATTCCGAGCGGGCAACGTGCAGTTGCCCGGTTCTACAAGCGCGACGAGGTCTGGCCAAAATCGAGCATCGAGCGTCTTTCTGCCTACAAGGCGAAGAGGCTGGCCAGCGCGTAGGGGACCACGCTAGCGGCGCTGACCGTGCAGCGCAAGCGCTGCTGCCTTATAATCGCGCCGCGCACTTTTTTGCCGCACCGCCTTTTCGTTCGGCACTAACCACAAGGGATCATGGTACCTGCACTCGAAGCAATCGAGCGACTTCGCGAAGGCAACCGCCGCTTTGTCGACAATATCTCGAATGGCAAGACCCTCGCCAGCGCCGGCCGGCCGATGGCACTGTCCAAGGCACAATCGCCGTTTGCCATCATTCTTGGATGCTCGGATTCGAGAGTTCCTGCGGAAATCGTTTTTGATCAGGGACTGGGCGACCTGTTTGTCATCCGCGTGGCTGGCAACATCGTTGCGCCGTCTCAGGTTGCGAGCATCGAATTTGCCGCATCGCGCTTTGGCACGCGCCTGGTCGTCGTCCTGGGTCATTCCGAGTGCGGTGCCGTGCTTGCAACCATCGAGGAACTGCAGCGGCCGATCGCCCAGCAGTCGCGCAATCTGGCCGCGATCGTCGATCGCATCCGGCCTTCAGTCGAAGAGCTTTTGAGGACCGATATGGCCAAGGATCTCGCCGTGCTGACGCACCATGCCGTCAGGTCCAATGTCGGCGTCTCGGTCGACCACCTGCGTCATGGCTCGCAACTTCTGGAACAGGCGATTGCGCGAGACGGGCTGCTTGTGGTCGGTGCCGAGTATTCGCTCGAGACCGGCATCGTCGACTTTTTCGATGGCGTGCCCGCGGCCTGAACCGGTCAGTGTGCGGGTCAGTGTGGCGTGCCCGGCGCAGGACGGACGCCATCAGCGGTATTGGACGTTGCAAACAGTTGCGCGCAATCGACGCTGTCGAAATCGTAGCTGCGATTGCAGAAATCACACTTGACGTGAACGGTCCCTTCCTCGGCGAGAGTCTCTTCAACTTCACCGCGTCCAAGCGTAATCAGCATGGCGGCCACCCTCTCGCGCGAGCAGCCGCAAAGAAACGAGCATCGCATCGGTTCGAATATGCGTAGCGTCTCCTCCCAGAAGAGGCGGCGCATCAGCGTCTCCGGATCGGTCTTGAGCAACTCATCTTTCTCGAGCGTATTGGCGAACGCCAGGCCGCGCTGCCACGTCTCAAGCGCCGACTCGATCTCAAGCGCCACCGCTGACGGCGATTGATGTTCTGCTCCACCGGGAAGAGGCAGACGTTGCAGCAGCATGCCGGTCGCCCGATGATTGTCAGCGGCGAGCCAGAGTTGCGTGTCGAGCTGCTCGGAGCGCAGCATATAATTGCCAAGCACTGCAGCGACCGAGTCACCTTCAAGCGGGACGATGCCCTGATAGGGCTGCTGTCCCTGGCTTCTGTCCTTGGGGTCTAGCGTGATCGCAAACCGCCCCTTGCCACCGGTGTTCATCAGTTCGGCAAAAGTTACATCGGCGCTGATTTTCGCGTCGGGTGCGATGCTCGCGGTGGCTCGCATTGTCATGTCGGCATTGCACTCAACCACAAGTAGTGGCACCGGCCCATCGCCATGGATTTGCATGATCAAGGCTCCCGAGAACTTGAGATTGGCCGTGAGCAGGGCGCTTGCTGCAACCAGTTCGCCAAGCGTTCGCATGACAGGCTCCGGATAATCGTGCAGCTGGCGCATCTGACGCCAGGTCGAATCGAGCGAGACGATCTCGCCGCGCACCGGTGAGCGTTCCGGAACCTCTCCGTCGAGCAGGAACTTGTAGAGCGCGTCGCTCATGAATCGATACGTTTCATGTCACGGGCGTATTGAATCGCGCGATTGACGTAGACCTCGGCATTGACCTTCAGCCGGGCGATTTCTTCGCTGGTGAGCTCTCGCACGACTTTCGCCGGGCGCCCCAGGATGAGCACGCCGTCAGGAAATTCCTTGCCCTCGGTGATGAGCGAGCCTGCGCCCACGAGGCAGTTGATGCCAAGACGGGCCTTGTTGAGAATTACCGACTGGATGCCGATCAAAGTGCCTTCGCCGATGACGCAGCCGTGCAGCATGACAAGATGGCCAATGGTGACCTTGGCCGAGATCGTAAGCGGGCAGCCCGGGTCGGCATGCAGCACCGAGCCGTCCTGGATATTGCTGCCGGCACCGATGACGATGGGCTCCGTGTCACCGCGCAAGGTCGCCTGCGGCCAGACGCTGGTTTGGGCAGCAAGCACGACATCGCCAATGACGGTGGCATCCGGATGGACGAACGCGGTCGGATCGATTCTGGGGATGTTGCTGCCAAGCCTGTAGACTGCCATTGCGACTTTCCGGGTTAGCCTCCATTTTACGTGAGCGCATCGATCATCACAGGGTGCAATGAAGCGCAAAAATAGCCTTTCGGACCCCCCTCCAGCAAAGCCGACCTGTTCATGCCTGCGTTCGGACGCACTGGATATCCTCTGCCTCGCCTCTGCACAGGACAAGTCTGCCGCAGTCCGCGCGCTGGATCTTGGGCGGCCGATCAGCGCCAACGCCATGATTTTGGCGAAGCGGCAGCTGCCAGGTCGTGCGGCGACGCCGCAATTGGTCGAGCCAAGGGAATTGCCGCATCGTCCGATGAACACCGTTTCAGGGCGGGCTGCGCTGATTCATGCGCTCACGCACATTGAGCTCAACGCAATCAACTTGAGCCTCGATGCCTGCTGGAGATTCGCCGGCATGCCAGAGCAGTACTACCGCGACTGGCTCAAAGTTGCAGCCGAGGAGGCCTACCACTTCACGTTACTTAGCGATCACCTAAAGACTCTCGGTTATGCGTACGGCGATTTCCCGGCCCATAACGGACTTTGGGACATGGTCGAGAAAACCAAGGGCGACGTGCTGGCGCGAATGGCATTGGTGCCGAGGACCTTGGAAGCCCGCGGCCTGGATGCGTCGCCCCCGATGCGCGCAAAGCTTGCGCAGGCAGGTGACCATGCGGCGGCAGAAATCGTCGATATTATTTTGCGCGACGAGATTGGGCATGTCGCGATTGGCAATCACTGGTATCGGTGGCTGTGCGAGCAGCGGGGCCTTGATCATCGGTCAACGTACGCGACGCTAGCTCTTGAGCATGGTGCTCCGCGCTTGCACGGGCCCTTCAATTTCGATGCGAGAAGGGCGGCGGGGTTTGACGAGGATGAATTGCTAGCTCTGCGATAGCTACTTGCAAAAATCAAGCTGGCTCAGACATGTCAGCTGGCCGGATGAGCGAATCTGCCGGGATATGAAGATTTTTGCGAAGGCGCCAAATCATTTTTGAGGTCAGCGGGCGAGTCCGATTGAGAATTCCATGGACACGATTTAATTTGCCTATGATTGGCTCAAGATCTTTGGGTGTGAGGCCTTTTTGTTCCATACAAAACTTAATTGCGTCGATTGGATCAGGCAGATCCATCGGATAGTTTTTAGCTTCGTAGGCCTGAACCAGTGTGACCAACACATCGAGCCGTTCACCTCTCGCAGTGTCGCACTTCGCATCCATCAGCATCCAAAACTCGTCGATAATCCGCATCAGACCTGATCGGTTTGCTTTGCATCATGTTCCTCAAACAGCAAACAGCAGTCCGGCCGCCCGCAAAAGGTCCGGACGTCGCGAATGCAATCTACAACGCGATCATTAGATGAAAAAACGTGAGCGCGGAGACTTCGAAGTCTTTCGCATTTGGGGCTACTGCCGTCAATCTATTCACGTTGTAATGATTTACTGAGCTAATGCGTAGGCGCGGGCAAGTGTCTTATCTAAAGTAATTAGAGAACACCCGGTAGCGCGAGCCAGCCACAGGTACGCCGCATGACGTGCGATCGCGTCGGCATTGCCGGCGTTGCGATTCTCGAGGAGGGGCTTGGCACCGATGCGGTAGACCAGGAACTTCTCACCTGGCTTGGGTGGTTCTACTCCGGCGCGCTCGTCGCTTGGTGCTCGGGCTTCGCGTTCAGGTGATTGACCATCGACATCGCCACCAGCTGGCTGTGCTTCTTCAGGGACAACTTCAGCCGGACGTGCTTTGCTTCCTCGTCCGATAGCTTGTCCAGCTCCGCCGCCAGCTGCTCCGTCGGTATAGCTTCCAACTGTTCCCTCGTA
>Ga0116229_10003930_pt1 | contig 24435 bp, 12 predicted proteins | sample S1TSphgellanicum_3_FD_87313 | JGI IMG/M metagenome (GOLD analysis project Ga0116229, IMG submission 87313) | Host-associated microbial communities from peat moss isolated from Minnesota, USA - S1T2_Fc - Sphagnum magellanicum MG | ecosystem: Host-associated > Plants > Peat moss > Unclassified...
AAACGTTGCAGCGACCCTTCGCATCTACGAGGAGAACGCTCATCATCCGCTTGGATTTAGGTCTGGCGAACGGATCAAGCCGCCGCTGTGTTATGCGCGGTTCCCCAAGGAAATTATCAGCCCGCCCCAAGAGTGGGTAGAGCGTGTGTTCAACATTGCCCGGTGGTCCGAGATGCCCATAGGCGGCCACTTCGCGGCGCTGGAGCAGCCGAGGGCGCTGGCGGCTGACATCCATGAGGCCTTCTCGGCGTATCGCTAAGCAGATCTACGACCCGTAGCCTCCGCGAATTCACGCTGCGACAATTTCCGGATCAAATCGCATTACCGCGTATCCGGCTACCGCGCCGGCGCCAAAGCTCGGCGTCAGAATCCGACATGGCCCTTTGATGATGCCTTCATCGACCGCGTCAAAAAGGGCGATCGGAATACTGGCGGCCGATGTATTGCCGACTTTGGCGATGTTAAAGTAAAGACTCTCCGCAGGCAGCCCCGCTGCGGTGGCGAGCTTGGTTACCATCGTTTGATTGGCTTGGTGCGGTACGACGAGGTCAATGCTTTCAAGGAGCGATCGCCTGGGATCGGCGGGATCCTTGAGCTCCTGCAATTCCGCGATCATTTGGTGGAGATAGCGGTGCACCAGCGCCTTCACCTCTGGTCCATATACCGTGATGTTGTTGTCGAATTCTGGGTTTGGCAAGATGATCGAATTCACTTCGCTGTGCGGGCCGCTCGCGTACGTTTGAAGGGTCTCGATGTCCGCGGCAGCCCCTCGGGCGGCGGGCTCAATGACCAGCGCCGCGGCACCGTCTGCGAAGATCATTCGCGAAGTACGTACGCTGCCAATCTTGTCGGAGAACTTCTCGCCACACACCAACAAGACCGGCCGATCGACTTCCTGAAGCAGCCGTACCGCCTCGGCCAGTCCGTAGACGAGGCCGGCGCAGGCGGCAATCAGGTCAACCGACGCGTGTGTCTGCCACAAGCCGAGCTCGCCGGAGATCCAGGTGGCGATCGATGGCATCAGTTGGGTGCTGGTACAAGTGCAGAACACCACGGCACCGATATCCGCCGGCTGGCAACCGGCCTTGGTCATGGCACGGCGCGCCGCTTCCAGCGAGATATCCTCCAGGCTGCGCTCGGTATAAAGGCGTCGGTGGATGCCCGTTTTTTGAGCAATCTCGTGCGCCGACATGGGCGACCAATGATAAGCGGCATTGCGGATCAAATCCTCGTTGCTGCACGATCGCTCACCCTTGACAACCGCGAGTGCGGCGAGGCGAGGCTTGATCGCAAAGCGGACACCCACGTCGATGGCCGGGAAGGGACGGCCGGGCGGCTGGGCCGCAGCCGGTTTCGGACGCAATTTCACAATCTCGCGTCGCGCTTTGACGCGCTGGATGAATTCCAATACTTCGCGGTTTCGGGGGTAGAAAACCGGCACCACATTGTCGTCCTTGATCTTGCCGACCTCGATCAGGTGCGTATGCTGGCGATGCCAGGGATATTGATTGTGCAGGACCATCGCCCAGCGCATCAGGGCCTCGAGTTCGGGAACCGCAACATTGCAATCTACAATCTGTTCATAGGAAAAGGTGGGGAAGTCAGGATCGTAAAGCGCTATGTGAAACGTCAGATTGGCCGGGTTATCGAGAATCTCCTCAACGGTGGGTTTTATCGCCGGCAGCTCTCGAGCACGATGTTGCTTATTGCTCAATATGTCGAAGAACTGACCAAAAATATTGCTTTCAACCCGCTCATCCCAAGTAGTCGGAAGTTGATGAAAGCCCGCCCGGATCGCTTCAATTTTGCTTTTGCCGTCCACCCAGGGCGTTACGATGGGGAGGAAAACGTCGGAGCGTTTTTTAGGAACGTGGCGCCAGACGGTCGGGCGCATCTCGTACATGGTGATCGAATAGCGGTTGACCCAAAATAGGTGCAGGCCAAGGTCGCGCAACAAGCCGTAGCGACTGCTGTACTTGCCTGCCTGTAGCGATGTCACGATGTCCGCGGCCGTCGGTGCTTTGTCCTCGAAGTCGCGCTTGACCACCGCAGAGAACTGCTCGATGTTGTCAATCGCAGAAAAGTCCAGTTCGGGAAGGAAATTCGACGGTAGAACGAGCCGACCGTGTTGGTTGATGACGAAAGATCTCATCCACACTCCAATGCAATAGCGACCGACAAATGCAGACTTCCCGGACTCGATCGGCAGCCTTGATCCGTTGCTGCCGGGCCTCATGCCTGCGAGTCCGTGTGCGGTTCGGTAATCACGCTTGTACTTTGGCAAGTCGCTGCCGTCTACGATGTCGGTCACATCCAGATGCGCGTAATGTTCAATTGAGGCGCAACTGACCCGGCCATGTTGTGTGATCGAAAACTCACCGTTCCTGCGCCGATGTCAGCCGAAGTAGCCGGGAGTGCAGCGCAACAATCCATCGTAAGAATGGGAAAAGGTGATCGTCCTCGATACTTGCAAAGAGTTCGCACATGACGCTGTCCTCGCGGCGCGGGCGCGCCTCGTCGCGAGCCGCAAGCAAGAAGTTGCTCCCTTGCTGATACCGATACTTTCGTGACGGCGCCGATCAAATGATCGAAGGCTCGAATGCGCTTGCTTCTAAGCTTGTAAATCGAGGCGGCGGGATGCACAGTAATAACTAAAGAGGGTGTAACGGAACGGATTCCCGATTTCGTCAATCAAGGAGGAGATATCCACTATGGCTTCAGCGTTGCTGGCAAAAACCTGGGTCGGACTTGATCTTGAGGATGCGGCGGGAATTACGCAGCAAGCCAACGCAATAGCGGGCCTGTTCGCCGATTTCGTGAATGCGGCAACTACTACGCTGCACATTGCCATCTACGACTTTCGGTTGGACCCCGCTCAGGCGGCGATCGTGATGGGCGCGCTCAATGCGGCGGCGGATCGCAGAGTCGATGTCAAGGTGGCGTATTTCGATCAGCCGGCGGGCAAGAATACTGAGAAAGATGGAGGTGACCCTTCGCCCGGAACCAAGGCGAGCGATTTAAGAGCATTGCACAAAAAAATAGCAGTCAAAGCGATCAAAGGAATCGACATCAATTCTTTGCCCAAAAATGTCGCGAAGGAGCCGATCGAAGGCGGCGGTCATTTGATGCACAGCAAGTACATGGTACGCGATGGCGTATCGGTCTGGATGGGGTCGGCAAACTTCACCACGGATGCCTGGAGCATTCAAGACAACAATATCGTCGAAGTCACATCGCCCGATATCGCCAAGTGCTACACGACCGATTTCGATGAATTGTGGGCCAATGGGCGTATCGCCGGAACGGGCAAGAACGACTTGGGGGAGGCCACGGTCGATGATTATGAAATGGACGTGGCGTTCTCGCCCGGTGAGGGAAGTACCGTCGAGAAAGAGGTCGCCGGCGCCATTCAAGGAGCGAAGGAAACCGTTGCGATTGCCTCGATGGTGATTTCTTCGGGCTCGATCCTCGGTGCGTTGATCGATGCGATGGGCCGGGGTGTCAAAGTGACGGGCGTCTACGATGGACCGGAAATGAAGATGGTGATTGCCGATTGGGCGAAAAGCACGAAAAGTGCCGGGAAGGCGGCCCAATGGGCCAAGATCAGCCCTCTGCTCACCCCCAAGCAGTCGGTGCCCTACAAGCCGACGGCTCCGCATAATTTCATGCACAACAAGCTGGCGGTGGTGGATGGGAAGTTGCTGGTTACGGGGAGCTTCAATTTCTCTGAAAACGCCACCATGAATGCCGAAAATATGGTCACGATTCGCGAACCGAGTGTGGTCGCCCAATATGGAGCATACGTTGCTCAATTGGTGATTACGTACGGAAAGGCCAAGACGTCGGCTAAAAAGCGCGCCGGCACCCGCCCAGCAAGGTCGGCAACATCCAAGAAACGCGGAAGTAGGCGTGGTTAAGGGTGCGCTTTCGAAACGTAGACTCGTAGGGGCAAGGAAGCACGATCAAGCTACGCGGGGCTCGTCGAGGTGTATCTAATACTCTATTCTGCCGCTACAGCTTCGATCTCAAGCAGCCATTTCTCATCGAAGATGCCGGTAATGATGACGGTCAGCGCTGGGCTGTGGGTCCCGAGCACCTCTCGCCGTATGTCTCGGTTATGTGCCGCATATTCCCTCGAAGACAAGAAGATCGTGACTTTGACCAGATTCGCGACCGTCATGCCTGCGGCGCTGAGCTGCGAAAAAACATTGCGCCAAACCAGGCGCGCCTGCTCCGAAAAGTCCCCCGGTACATCCCCCGCGGTGGTTTCCGGAATTTGACCGCTAATGAAGAGCAACCGCTCCGCACCCGATACGGCAACCGCTTGAGAGTAGCCGCCCGCTGCTTGCGGGGCGGCTTCAGCATTGACAGTATTGATTTTCATGATTCGATGTAAGAGTTATATTGCCCGCCTACTCTAGCCCGAGATCAGCACCGTATCTGTTACAAATGGCGAATCCACATTTACCGGATGTCATAGTGAGTCAACGGGGTCCACGACGAGCACGTTTGACGATGCCGGCCTCTCGCCTCTGACAGCGCGGGCTACATCACCGGTCAGAATATACGCGTGGATGGCGGATTGACGCGTGCGGTATGAAACGTGCGCGATTGCCGGAGAGTCGATCGGCGCCGAATAGCCCTCTCGCCACCGGGGTTCGCCGAGCGGACGTGTGACCGCTGGCGCCGGTCAAGAAAATAGCGGACTATCGTGGACAAATACCGGGGATGCTCATGCTCGTACGTGCGCTCAACATCGTTGCGTGGCTAACCGCCGCTGGAATCGCCCGGGCGGATCCGCCGCTCCTCGATGTGGTGGCCGTCTAGGTGGCGGTCTGGCCGCCGCAAAAACCCTGAGGAGCCAAGCTACTTGGATTCGAGGCAGTACTTTGCCTTCATCAGCTACAGCCATCGGGACAGCGCCTGGGCCGATTGGCTGCACCGGGGAATCGAGAGATACCGTCCGCCGAAGGCGTTGGTCGGCACCAACACGCCGCGCGGCACGCTGCCGAAGCGGCTGACGCCGATCTTCCGGGATCGCGAGGAACTGCCGAGTGCCACCGACTTGGGGGCGGTGCTGAGTGCTGCGCTGGCGGGTTCTGCGTCGCAAATCGTGATCTGTTCCCCGCATGCGGCACTATCGAGGTGGGTCAACGAGGAGATCCTGGCATTCAAGCGTTTGGGCCGAGAGGATCGAATCTTTTGTCTGATCGTTGGCGGAGAACCTTATGCGAGCCGTATACCGGGTCGCGAACACGAAGAGTGTTTTCCGGCGGCTCTGCGTTTCAAGCTGGGTGCCGACGGTGCCCTGTCGGACGTCCCCACCGAGCCCATCGCGGCAGACGCGCGGAAGGGCAAGGACGGCCGGAACAACGCCAAACTGAAACTCATCTCGGGCCTTCTCGGCGTCGGGTTCGACTCGCTGCGGCGCCGCGAGCAACAGCGCCGCAATAGACGCTTGTTCATTTTTTCTTGTTCCGCCACCGCGGGAATGGTGCTGACCACTGGGCTCGCGGCCTACGCCCTGGTGCAACGGGGCGTGGCGCAACGTGAGACGCTGCGTGCGGAAGCGGAGACGCGCACCGCCAAGGAGACTACGCGCTTCTTGGTGGATCTATTCAAAATTTCAGATCCGAGCGAGGCGCGCGGCAATACCGTGACGGCGCGCGAGATGCTCGACAAGGGTGCCTCGCGGGTGGACAGCGAGCTGTCGAAGGCGCCGGCGATTCAGGCGACGCTGATGGATACGCTGGGGACGGTCTACATGGGATTGGGTCTGTACGATCAGGCGCGGCCGTTGCTCGAACGGGCCGTCGCCACACGGCGCGCGCAGCAAGTCGTGGCTCCGAGCGATCTGTCCGATTCCCTGGATCATCAGGGCGAGCTGTTGTTCCGGGTGGCCGATTATGCGGGCGCCGAAAAAGACTACCGCGATGCCATTCGCATCGAGTCGTCCCATCCGGCGGATCCGAACGGCCAGGCGCAGTTGGCCGACTCGCTCTACGGCCTCGGCAAACTGTTGGCGGCCAAAGGACAGTATCCGGAAGCGGAGAAAAACCTGCGCGCAGCGCTGCAGCTGCAGGAGCGCCTCTACGGCGCTTCCGATCCGCGGGTGGCGACCACGCTGAAAGGTCTGGCGGTCGAGCTCTCCGACGGCGGTGATCTGAATGCGGCGATTCCACTGATGCGCAAAGCGGTGGCCATGCAGCGCGAGCTCCGCCGCAACGAGCCGTATCCAGATCTGGCGGAGGCGCTGAATGACATGGGTGCGCTGCTGTGGCGGCATGGCGATCTCGATGAAGCGGAGAAATTCTACCGAGAGTCGCTCGCGATGAATCGCAAGCTACTGGGAGAGAAGCACCCGGAAATCGCCAACGGGCTCGAGAATGTCGCGATGTCGCTGCAGGACAAGGGTGATCTGGCGGGCGCCGAGGATCTGTACCAGCAGTCGTTGGCCATGCGCCGGGAATTGCTGGGAGCGAATCATCCGGAAGTGGGGCGCACGTTGTTGAATCTGGCGTCACTGCGCTATGACAGGGGGGAGACGCGCGAGGCGCTGGATGATTTCCGGGAGGTACTCTCTATTTACCGCAAGGCCTATCCTGCGGATCATCCCGAGACGGCGCGGGTGCTGAACGCGCTCGGATTTCGGCTGATGGTCGCGGGTCAATTCGCCGAAGCGGATCGCGATCTCACCGAGGGGCTGGCCATGCGCCGCCGCTTGTTCGAGGAGCATCAACCCGACGTGGCGTCGAGCTTGGTGAATACGGCATTGCTGAAGAATGCCGAAGGCAAGTACCCGGAGGCGTTGCAGATGTCGCAGCAAGCCAGGGAGATTTTCAGCAAAACGCTGTCGGCCGATCACTGGCGCACGGCCATCTCGCAGAGCGCCGAAGGGGCGGCGCTGACCGGTCTCAAACGCTATGCCGAGGCCGAAGCCGACTTGACGCACAGCCTCGAGATCTTGAGCAAGAACAGCGGGGCGCCCGCGATCTTCCGCAGCATCACGCAGCGCGCCTTGGAAGATCTGCACCGCGCGGAGGGCCGCCACGCGGCAGCGGCGCCTCATGCCGTCGCCGCGGATCGCCCGCCGTCGCCTTGATTACATAATGTCGGCGGAAGTGGCGGGTCGCTCATGACCACGCGCAATCCCCGTCGTTCCGCGGTGACATGCGCATCGCGTATCGTGCTAGCCTGCGGACCGCGTTCGCGATTTGTGCACAAGTCACATCGCGGCCGGACAAGGTAGATAAGCAAGGGGATGATCGATGCCGTCGCGTAGCGCCGCGGGCGTGGCGGATGCACGCCGCTTCCTGCCGAGACTTGCCGCCCTTTCGTGCGCGCTCCTGATCGGTTGTTCGATACTCGCGGCAACGGCCGCGGCCGCGACGCTGGTCACGTCGCAGCAGCTCACCGTGACCGCCGCCAACGCATCCGGTGATTCCGTATACGATCTGTCGCTCGCAGCCGGCAGCAGCGGCGCGTTGATCACGGGCATCCAGCCGCTGAACTCGGACGGCGGCGAGCACGGTTCCTTCGACGCCTTGGTCTGGTCGCCGAATGCCTTCACCGGCATGCTGGATCTGATCGTTGCGGATGCGACCAAAGGCCAGATCCTGCGTTACCCGGGACCCAATTACGGTACCGCGAGCGTCATTTTCACCTATCGCGGCAAGGGTTCGGGTCCCGCTTATCCGGCGGGGCTGGCCACCGATGGTGCGGGCAACTTGTTCGTCATCAGCCCAAGTTCGCCGCTGAATGCGGCGCCGGCGTTATGGGTGTTGCCGTTCAACAAAGCCACCGGCGCGTGGGGCGCGCCCGTTCTCATCGACCAGTCGTTCAACGGCGTGAAGACACTGGCGCTGGCGGAGGTCTTGGTGGCCGGGACGGCGGCCACGGCCGACGGCAGCGCCGCGCCGGCCTGGCATGCGGGCGATGTCTTGGTGTTGGTGGGCGATACCTTCGACTCGCGGGTGATCGTTTATTCCCAGGCAGCCGTCAGCGGCGTGCTGGCGAAGCCCACGGCACCATTGACCGGCCCGACCTCGACCGTGGTCACCTCGAAGCAGTTCTTGAACCTGATCGCTGCGCCGTTCGGCATGGACATCTGGCCCGCGGATGCGACGCACGGCGTGAGCCTGCTGTTCACGACCATCGACGGCCGCATCATTCGTTTCGACACGGCGCAAGACGCATTCGCCGGCAACTTTGCGAGCGGACTCGGCCTTGGTTTGACGAAACTGAAGGTGGGGACCTATGCCGGCACGCCTTACGCGTTCGTGGCGCAGCTCGGTCTCGGAAAAGGCGGCCAGATTCTGCAGTTCGGCGCGCCGCCCGCGAGCGGCGCCAACAAAGCGCTGGCCAGCGTCAGCAAGGGCGTGAACGAACCGATCGGCCTGGCATTGACGAGCTCGGGCTCGGTGGCGGCGAGTTCCTGCGTGGCGCCGAATTCCTGCAGCCCGTTGGGACCCCAGCTCAGCGTGCAAATATCGGGGCCGGGCGCCGCGAGAATCCCCGCTGGCGCGACCATTCTGCAGCAGGCCTGCACAGTGCCCACCGATCCACGGGTCGCGGTCGTGAACGGTAGCTGGAGCTGCCTCGGGCCCACCATCAACGTGTGCGGTGCCACGCCGACGCCGGGCTGTATACCGGCGACTCTCGATGTCGCCAACTACTGCCCGGGTTTTCCGAGCACGATTCTGCCGGCGAGCATGTGCGGTCATGCAGGCGCCAACGGATCCTCGTTCCAGGTGGTCAAGTCGACCGCCGAACTGCTGGACGAGAACGCCAACGACATCTATATCCAAAGTACCGCCGATGCAACCGTGGCGTTGCCGGGGCCATACGACCTGGCTTGCCAACGGGGCCTCGGGCAATTCGGGCCGTTGGTCGCGTTCGCGCCGCGTTCCGACTTGCCGACGATCGAGGGCACGATTGTCGAGGACGCGTCGGCGCCGTATTTCGCGGAACTCACCTCGCTCTGCGACACGGGCGCGGGCAATTCACATGTGGAATCGATGTTCGCCTTCGGGCTGGGCTTGAATGCGGGTGCGAACGGCTTAGGTGCCGGTCCCAATGGCGGTCTCTACGGTTATGTCACGACCAAGTTCAACAATTTGTCGACGATGATCCAGGACGCCTCCGCGCAGATCACGCCCGCGACCGTGACCACGACCCTCGAGAATTACGTCACGCAGAGTCAAACCTACTTCAACAACGACTATCACAACGACGTCAATGACTATAGTTGCGCGCTCAACTCGATCGCGTCGGCAGACGTGTATCTGCGCAACCAGGCGACTAGCAACGCTTTCAGTTATACGGCTCCCGCCGGCGGCAACAACAATCCCAATCCCGCGGGACAGATCGATGCACGGCTGGCGAATCTGTATTTGTCGATCAGCGGCGATTTTCTGTCCGCGCCGAATCCGACCTGGCCCACCGCCAATGTGCCGCCGTGCGTGACGCTCATCATCAGCGCGCCGAACAATTCGGCGTCGGTGGGCGGCAGTGCGACGCTCACCTTCGGGCCGCCGACGCCGCAATTCGCCTCGACGCCGTTGCTGTACGCGCCCACACAGTGCACCTTGTCGGCGTCCGATGGCACGTTCGCGACACCGGCCACGGTCGGTACGTCGGGTTCGGTGTCCACGGGCACCTTGACCAAGGCCGGTACGTATTCGGCGACGCTCGAGTGCGCGGGTGCGGCCACGGATACCTCGTCAAGCTTCGCCACGGCCTCCGTGACGGTATCCTCGGCGCCCTTGGCGTCGATCAACGTCACGCCGGCGAATCCGAGCGTCAGTGCCGGCACGACGCAGCAATTCGCGGCGACCGGCATCAATTCCCTGAATCAGACGACCCCGCTGTCCTCGGTCGTATGGTCTTCGAACGGTGCGGCCATCAACGCCGCCACGGGTCTGGCGAGCTGCGCGCTCGAGGGCGTCTCGACCATCACGGCGACCAGCGGCGGGGTGAGTGGCAGCACGACCCTGACCTGCCTGTCCGGGCCGCTGGCATCTTTGACCTTGCCGGCGACGGAGTCGATCCCAGTCGGTGCCACGTACCAGTACAACCCCATCGGCATGGATGCGTACGGCAATGTCCTCGTTCCGGGCAACGTTACGTGGGTGTCGAGCAATCCGGCGGTGGCGTCGGTCAGCGCCGGACTGGCGGATTGCCTGGCCGGCGGTAGCACGACGATCACCGCCACGAGCGGCAGCATCACCAGCAACGGCGCGGTGCTCAACTGCCTCGCGGGCTCGATCACGCTCAGCGCAAATCCGACCAGCACCATGATCAACAACAACGTCGCGTTGAGCTGGACCTCGAGCAACCTGCCGGCGGGAGAGGCCTGCGCCCTCACGAGTAACAGCAGCGATGCGCCGCTGAACCTCACGGGCGAACCGACCAGCGGCAATCTGACCACGACCGAGGCCGTGTCGCAAAACGTGACGTACACGATTTCGTGCACCGGACCTGCGACGGCGAGTTCGTCGGTCAGCGTGCTGTACACGCTGGTCACGACCTATCAGTACACAGGCAATCAATTCCCTGCTGGGGACGCCTATCAGCAGTATACGAGCGCCGATCGGGTGATCGCGTCCCTCACCGTCAGCGTGCCGTTTGGGCCGAATGCGACGATCAATTCGAATACCGTGCTGCCGGGACTGGTGTTGACGTTGAGCGACGGGGTGCAGACCTTGGCGCAAGGTAGCGGCGTGAGCACCTATGTGGCGCTGACCACCGATGCCAACGGCAACATCAGCACCTGGTCGCTCGGCAACACCACGCCCAACGGCACGGGTACCGGGGCCGGGATCTCGACGCAGAAGGATCCCATCGATGGCACGGTGGATCTCGGTTATCGAAATCTGGGCTCGGGCACGCTGTGCGAGTCACCGACGGACTGCGCATCCATCGCCAATTCCGCCGGGATCTGGACGAGCACGAACATACAAAGCCTGCATGTGATGGTCGGCACGACCTCGGGCACCAATCCGGCGACGGGTCAGCTGAATCAAGTCAGTGTCGGCGGCAGCGCCGCGGCGCCGACCCTGTCGGCGAATACCATCGTGAGCGAAACGCCGGAGCCCGCTTCTTGCCTTGGCGGGCAAAGCGGTTTGAGCGGCCTGGCCGCGCCGGTCAGCGGCCTTGCCTGGGTGGCGAACCCGGCCACGGGCTTCAGCGATCTAGTGGCGGCGAACGGTGCGGCCGGCGATGTATTCCGACTCAGCGGACCGAGCTATCAGCCGACGGCGGACATCAACAACGCCTCGGCGAATTGCTGGAACACCGGACCCGCCGGCATCTCGGTGGCCGCCGACGTCGGCGGCGACATCGTCGGTGCCGGTCACGACGTACACCATGCACAGACGCCGGCGTTGTACTTCTTCCCGCCGAGCCCGGCCGCTACGGCACCGAACTTCGTGTTGGTGGACAACGTGAATGCCGATCCGTCGCTGACGGGAACGTGCAGCACGGCGCCGCCCGCGGGCTGCGTGAATACCTTGGTCGATGCCGTGGTGGCACAGAAAGCAGTGAGCGGCTCGCCCGTGGCGGCGGGCGATATGCTGGTGCTGGTCGGCGATGCGTATTCCGGTACCAGCAACGGCAATCCGATCGTGCTGCGCCTGCCGGCAGCGAACATCCAGACCGCCAGAGCCTACGCGACCAACTGCCCGAATTCGTACGGCAACACCAGCGGCGCACCCGCGCCTTGCGTCAGCAACAGCGGCGGCTCATCGCTCGTCACCCAGACCACACTGGCGCAATTCCTGTCATCGGGCGAGTCGCCGGTGTCGATGGACATCTCGCCGATCGACGGCAGCCTCTTCATCGCGACGAGCGCAGGCAATATTTATCAGTTGACCGCGACCGCGCTTGGTTACTCGAACCCCATCCTGTACGCCTCCGGTCAATCCGGCATCCAGCAGCTGCGCGTTGGGCAATTGAACAACGTGCTGTACGTGTTCGCGACTGTGCAGGGGGACGTCAGCAGCATCGTCGCGTATGCGGGCGCCGCGCCCACCGGCGGATTCACGACATCCGGCGCGGGCATTGCTTACGCGGCGATCGGCGGCGCGGCGGCGGGCCTGGCGGTGCACTGACCGAGTCCCGCTCACGAGCCGCCCGCCGGCGGCGCATGCTCCCGATGATAGCGATGGATGGTCCAGAGGTAGCTCTCCATCAGCGAACGCTTGCCGAGCTCGATCAGGAGATCCGCGCGCCGCAGCGGCGCGTCCGTCTCTTCGAACTCCCCGTTGATGCGCGAGAAGTGCCCCAGCTGATTGGTGTATTGCCAGGTGAGCTCGCGGGTCGCCATCTTGCTCTGATGGAGTTTCCAGGCGCCGAACAGCAGCGCGAACAGGCCCACGCTGAACACCAGCATATGTTTCAGCGGGACCGTCGGCGCCACGTGCACGGCCAATAGCCATGGAGCCACGGTGAGCCGCAACAGCAGCACGCCAATCATGCACGCCAGCGTTGCCAGCTGGCCGCGTGCGACGGCTCGGCTGTTGCGCGAGAGCTGGGCTACTTTGCGCAGGAACGATCTGATGGTACCGACGCGGACCTGGAGTGGCTGAGATACAGCAGCGGCGTCATTGCCAGACTGTATCGGCAGAAACAGGAGCACGAGGCGAAACGGTCGGCGATCATCGCGCAGTTCCAGCAGCACGTTGCGGACACCATCAACGGCGTCGTCGCCAACCAGCAGCGCGGCGCCAGAAACTCAGCCTTCGGTGCCGCAGGTGGTCCGCGAGGTGCAAACCTTCCGCGACCCTACGACCGGCGCCACGTTCGAACTCAGCAACCATATGGACCACGCGTGGCGAGCTCACCTGCGCGCTCGGAAAGCTCGAACGGGCCGAAGCAAAGAACGCGGCGCGGATGCGAAGACGACCTCCCTACATCAGTACTGGATGCTGCTCGCGATCTCGCCCAGCGGTACAAAGTGCTTCTCGGGATGTTTCTCCTTCAGATCGCCGTCGAGCGCGACCAGGTCGGCGTGAAATTGGCGCACGAGGTTCTTGAGCTCCTCGGAATCGAAGGCATAGAACCGATTCGGGTCGCCTTTGATATCCGCCTCGACTTGGGTGAGATGCCAGGAATTGTGCGGCTGATAAAAGAGCAGGTCCGCCCAATAGGCGCTGTTCAAGTCCGCAGGCCAGCACAGCGGCACCTGGTCGGTCGCCCATTCGTAGAATTTCTCGGCCCTCTCGATCAGGCCGAGTTGTGAATCGTCGACCGGCTGGGCCTTGAGGGTGTAGTTCTTGCGCAGCGGCGGCACCACACGGAGGATGAACGGCACCGGCCGCGCGGGAGTCTTGTTGCCGGCCGCATCCACGCCGCCCGCGATCATTTCATGCAGCGTCTGGTGGTCGGCAGAATGCCTCACCGAGGCATTCCAGATGAAGTGCGCGAGCACGTCCGCGAGCAGTTCCGGATTGCGCGACGTGCCGTCGGCGCCGGTCAGATCGTCGGCCGAGGGGAAGCCGGGAATCCAGATCGCGATGTGATGGGCCCAGAAGCGAACCTCCTGCCAATCCGTGTCGTCCATGTGTTCGAGCACGTCGCGCACGAACTTGCGAATCGGCGGAAAGTAGGCGTTCAGGAATTCTCCATACAGCGATGGGATGGCCGGCGGCGTCGGGTCGTACACGAACGGCGGATAGGAACTGTTCGGATTGTCGAAATAGGCATCCTTGTAAGGTTGCAGCGGCGCGAGCGCCGCGGAGTAGTATTGCGAGCCGAACCAGCCGAAGGGCAGCAGCTTGCGCACCTCGTCCCCCTGGGCGACGAACGGGCTCCACATGTACCAGGTATTGCGGTTGATCAGGGAGCGCTGGCCCTCGAGCACGGTGTTGTTCACGGGCATCGACAGCCACATGTGCGGCTGCATCAGGCGGAGCACCAGATTGTTCTTGGGCAGCACGGTCTTGGTGATCGCGTTGATCGCGTCGGCGGGGAAATGCACTTCCGTATGGTCGATGAGATTGATCCGATGGATCGCTCCCTGCAGCAGGAACAGGCGCGCGATCGGCCACACCCCCTTGTCCTCCTTCGTGAATATCTCCGATTCCTTGAACTGACCGCTGGCCGGATCCCAGGCCTGCAGCTGGATGGCGACGACGTCGTAGTGGTAGCCGACGTCATTTTTCGGCCGCCGTACCAGGGCGACCGACGCCGCCACGGTTTCGCCCACGTGCGTGATGCGCACAACACGCATGCAGCTGTAATCGGACTTGAGGTAGTCGTAGGCCGGGTCCGTCATGTAATCGCGGAAAATGCGCTCATCCTGTGCATCGAGCCTGGAGAGGAATTTGCTGTAGAGCCCCTCGCAGACCAGGGTATTGAAATCCGCGTCGCTGATGTCGGGGTACTCGTTCGGCTTCAGGGCGCGATGTCCCGAGGCCACGGCCGATCGCAGCCCGAATTCCACGACGTTGTCGCGGTAATAAGATTGCACATACTTCGTCCAGTCGTCCCATTCCTCCTGCGGGATCCGGTAGATCCCCGGCGCAAGACCGAAAGGGTGGTCGCGGCTCGGTTGGGGCCACGGGCCTTCATGTCCGTACAAAAATGCATCGATCGGAAGGTCGGGGAAGGGGGCGAGACGGGTAGCGGCTGGTGCCATTTTTTTCTCCATTGAACTTTTTTCGCTGAAACTCAGCTGGTTGTCGACAACGTCTCCCGAGCCTGCAGACTCGCTCCCAGGCTCGCCTCCGCGCGCAGCGCCCATGTCCTCATGCCGCGCTCGCGCGCCACGGTGAGCGCACGCCGATAGCTCGCTTGCGCCGCGGCGACGGCGCCGCCGAGTTCCAATATCCGGCCCGTCAAGCGATGCAGCTCGGGTTCGGCCCAACGCTCACCGGTTGCCTCCATGGCGGCTTGGGCGGTCTCGATGAGCTCGATCGCCGCCGTACGCTCACCACGCGCCGCCAGAGCGTCCGCGCGAAAAGCGTACACATAAGGCAGGAAGCAGCGCGATCCGGTGGCGCGGAATTTCTCGATTGCATCCGCGAGCACGGCCGGCCCCTCAGGATCTCCTCGCTCGCACTGCGACCAGCCGGCGAGTACGAGGCCATGGGCGAGGAACACGGGGATTTGTTCCTCGGTGCACAGGCTGATCAGCTCATCCGTCGTCGTCTCGGCGCCTTCGACCTCGAGGCAATACTGGTGATGCCAGCCGGCAAATGCCAGTACGAAGGACAGTGTGAATGGGTGCCCGAGGCCGCGGGCGAAGTCCGTAGCGCGCACGAGCAGGGCCTTCGCCTGGCTGCCGTCGCCTTCGAGCCACGCGAGCCAACCGAGATAAATGAGCGCGATCGCCGCGGGGTCCTGCCCGAACTGGAAGCGATGGCCGCCATGCCGCTGCGGATCGTAGGTCGCGAGCACGACCGCCAAGCTCGAATTCGCAGCGTTCAATTCGCCGAGAAAGAATTGCGATATGCCGAGCCCGAGATACGCTTCGATGCGCAAATCGTCGCTGGCAACGGCTTCCGCCATTTGGACGAGGGTCTCGGCGAGCGCGAGTGCCGCCGCATGATTGGCGCGCACGCATTCGAACATCCACAATCCGAACAGCGCCGGAACCTGCTGTGGAACGTTGCCGACCAGGGCGCACAGTTCCTGCGCGCGGGACCAGGACGCGGCGACATCCCGAGAGGCATAGCCGCTTGCCGCGATCAGCGCCGTGCCCAAGGTGATCTGCACGTCGAGTTCCGCGAGATGGCGCTCAGGGCCGCCGGGCAGCTCGCCAATGGCGCCGAGCGCGCTGCGCAGGTGCGCCGCCGCCTCGACATGCGCATTGCGGCGCAGCGAGCGCCGCCCCCCCTGCAGCCAGAACTGCGCCGCACGCTCCGGGTTCTTGCCGAGTGCGTAATGATGCGCCAGCACCTCCGGCTGGTCGGCGACGATTTCCTCGAACCGCTCCTCGAGCCGCTCGGCGATACGCCGATGCTGGGTCATCCGATGGCTGCGCAGCAGCGATTCGTAGGCGGCATCGCGGATCAGCGCGTGCTTGAAGACGAAGCGCAGGTTGGGCGGCTCTCCGAGCGGGTAGATGAACTCGCCGCGTATCAGGCGCTCGAGTCCACGGTCGAGCGATTCGGAGTCGCCCGGCCAGAGCGCGGCGAGCACATCGCTGCGAAACTCGTGGCCGAGCATCGCCGCCAGTTGCGCGAGCGCCTTCGACTCGCCGAGATGGTCCAGGCGCGACAGCAGTGAGTCCTGCAGCGTTTCGGGAATGACCACTTGGGCCCGCGCCGCCGAGATGGCCTGCTCTCGCGATTCGACGACCGCCTTGGTGAACTCCTCGATGTACAGGGGCACCCCATCGGTCTTGCTCGACACCTCGCGCATCACGTCTGCCGGGAGATCCGCGTCGCCGAGACAGAGGCGCACCAGTTCGGCGGCATCCGCGCCGCGCAGTCGCGCGAGCGAGATGTGTTCGATCTGCGCCCACGCGGGCAGCGCGTGGTCGAATTCCGGGCGATGCGTGAGCACGAGCAGGATGCGTGTGTCGTGCATGCGCTCGATCAAGAAATCGACGAGATCGATCGTCGAGGGGTCGGCCCAATGCAGGTCCTCGATGATCACGATGCCGGGTCCGTTCTTCGCCCGGTCGATGATCAGGGCGATCAGGAACTGGCGCGTGAGCAATCGCTGCCGCTCCGGCGACAGCGTCGGCGCGGGATGGCCGGCGGGGAGCACGACCGAAAGCAACTGGGCAAATAGCGGCAGGACCTCGGCGACGGGCAGCGAGGTTCGGCGCAGGTAGTTCTCGAGCGCCAACCAGCGCGATGCGTCATCGCCCGGCTGCTCGTCGTGGAAGATCTGCCGGCGCATCTGGTCGGCGACCGGGAAGAGTGCGCTTTGCGTGTGGAACGGCGAGCACTGCAGTTCCGTCATCCACACCACGGGATCCGTGCGACTCGCCTCGACGATGGTGCGTGCGAGACGCGATTTGCCGATGCCCGCTGCGCCGCCGATCGCGACCGCCTGCCCGCGCCCGGCGACCGCCTTGTCCCAGAGAGCGTGCAGCAACTCGGCTTCTGCTTCGCGCCCGACGAACGGCGTGAGCGCGGTCATGTGAGCGGCATGGAAGCGGCTCTCCACGCGGCGCACGCCGATGACCCGCCACACGTGCAGCGGCTTGGCGATGCCCTTCAGCGTCTGCTCGCCCATGTCCATGTACAAAAATCCCGCCCCCGCCAGATGGTGCACGCGTGCGCTGACCACGATGCAACCCGGTTGGGCGATGCCCTGCAGCCGCGAGGCAATGATCATGGTGTCGCCGACGGCGCCCTGGCTCGCCGAGCGCACGACCACCAGCCCGCTGGCAATGCCGATGCGCACCGATAGCCGTCCGACATCCGGAAATTCCAGCCGCTGCATCGAACCTAAGATCTCTAGAGCGGCGCGGGTCGCGCGTTCGGCCTCATTTTCATGCGCATAGGGGTAACCGAAAAAGGCGACGATGCCGTCGCCCAAGCGTTGGAAGACGTAGCCTTCGTAGCGCGTCACACATGCCGCACAGGCCTCCTCGTAGGCATGGATGATTTTCTGCAGCACTTCCGGGTCGACGCGGTCGGCAATTTCGGTGAAGGCGACCATGTCGCAGAACAGCACCGTGAGGTGGCGCCGCTCTCCGGCGGCGGCGGTGCTGTCGTCGGTCGCCGAATCGGGTTGGGCCGGCGCCGCCATTTCGCCCGACGGCCGCCGCAACGGCAGGATTGCAGCGGCGGGCGGGGGCGCTGCCTCGAGCGCGGCGATCGCGGCAAGCAGCCGCTTGCGGTGACCGAGCGACACGCCGAGCTTCTCCAGGTCCGCCTCGGTCAGACATCGCAAGACGTCGTAATCGATGTCATTGCCGGCGAACACCTGAGCGTAGCGCTCAAGGCCAAGACTTTTGAGCCAATCCGCAACCAACTGCACCGGGATTCCCTCCCACAGCGTTTCCGAGGCTACGCCCGCCCTATTGTCCCGGCCCGACTGGTAACAGGCAAGCGCCGCCCATCGACAATCGCTTCATCGAGAGCAGCCCAATCTGCGGCACGCCGCGTTGCAATATCCGGTGAATATAAATGCGGCGAGATCGGGCATGGCGCTACGTGGCGGCGTCGCACCGCTCGACCGTCGCCACACTCTTGACACGCTCAACAGAGATTCATTGACCAGCGCCTGAGTCGCCCCGCGCAGGTGCGTATGCGATCGTGGTCGGCGCATTTGCGTGACGCCCGGCAGCCATCAAACCGCCATACACGATCGCCGCGATCAGCACGCCCACGAACCATGCGTAATCATATATTCCCGTGAAGAGCCTAGGTATGCCGACGAATGCATGCGGGAATGCCGTCGCCAAGAAGCCGGGTATGTTGGGGAGCACCGCCACGATGAAGGCGACACAGGCTGCCGGATTCCAGCCATTGCGATAGGAGTAGCCACCATCGGACCGATAAAGATCTGCGACTGTGATCTGTGTGCGCCGGACCAGCCAGTAATCGGTGATCATGATACCGAGCACCGGCGCGAGTAGCGCGCCGTAACCCACCAGCCATGTGAAGATATATCCACCGCTCGACTCGATCAGCTTCCACGGCATGATCAGCACTCCGAGTACTGCGGTGAGGTAACCGCCGCGCGCAAAGTTCACGTGGCGCGGAAAGATCGCCGCGAAGTCGTAGGCCGGACCGACCACGTTTGCGGCCAGGTTCACGCACAAGGTGTCGAGCGTAAGTATCCCCAAGCCAACGGCCACTGCGATGCCTTCCATGCGGCCCGCCAGATCCACCGGATTCCAGATCGCTTTTCCGTAGATCGTGACAGTGGCCGAGGTGACGGCAACGCCGACAAATGCCAGTCCCGCCATGGGTAGCGGCAGGCCGATGGACTGGCCGATGATCTGGTCCCTTTGGCTGCGGGCAAATCGCGTGAAATCGGGGATATTCATCGCCAAGGTTGACCACATGGCGCACATCGCGGTGAGGGTTGGCCAAAAGAGCGTCCAGAACTGTCCGGCTTTTTGGCCGCCCGGTACGAATTGCGACGGAGCATGCAGCATCGCACCGAAACCGTGGGCGTGGACATACGCCCATCCCAGGAGCGCCAACAAAATCAGGATCTTGATCGGCGCCGTAAAGACTTCGATCGATCGCACGGACTCGGGACCGCGTGCGACGAAATATAGATGTAACGCCCAGAACAAGCCGAAGCTCGCCAGCTGTCCAGCGTCGATACCGAGCCAGTTGATCTTTCTGCCCGTCAGCGCACCCGCGCTCATGATATTGCCGATGGCATAAATCGCGCTGCCGCCTATCCAGCATTGAATGCCGAACCAGCCGCAAGCCACCATGGCACGAAGCAAAGCCGGTAACTTCGCACCCCGCGTGCCAAACGAGGTGCGCACCAGCACGGCGAACGGTACCGCGTACTTGGCGCCCGCATGCGCGTTCAACAGCATGGGCACGAGGCACACCGTATTGCCGGCCAGCACCATCCCAACCACCTGCCAGGCGGAGAAACCTTGGTCGATCATGCTGCCGCCGAGCATGTAGCCGGTGATGCATACCACCATGCCGATCCACAGGGTGACGTAGTGGTAAGCCGTCCAGGTGCGATGCGCGGCGTCCGTGGGCGCGAGGTCCTCATTCCAAAGCTCGCGCGACCGCTCAGGATTGGTGTCGCTCATCAGTCCCTCGCGTGATTTATCCCGCTAGCAATAACACGGCAGGTTGGGCAAAAGCGAGTCAACGCCTGCACCGGGTCGGTCACCTTACCGGGCCGGATTCTTACCCGATGCCATGCGTTGGAGATGCTTTCCGCCATCGTAATCGTAATATCTACAATTTTGTGTGAGTTATCGAGCGAAGACCGGCGTGACTCGACGGATTCTGTACAGTAAGGTCATCCTTCCGTTTGCGCTGCTGCTGCCTCCGCTGGTGAGTCCAGCAGGCCCCGCAGCGGATGATCTTCCACGGACTGACTTGGTAGCCGGTCGGGCGGGTTCGGCGCCGGTGGCCAACGGGGCTTTCTATCCCGGCGCCGATGCCCTGCCCGCACGCGCGTTTACCGGAGTCCTGCGAATCTGGCAAAGCCATCTCGAGGCACAGCCGGCGCTCGAGAAGCCGGTGCAGGACGGACGCGACGCGCGCTTGTTGCCCGGCGTGGTCATTGAGTTCATCACGCTCGGCGACCTTCTCGTGCCAGTGCAGCGTGGCGAGATGGTGCGTGAGACCGAACCCGTCAAGATACCCAGCTACTGGCGAGTCATTCCGCAAGTGGGGCGAGTCTGGCGCGAAAAGGCGGATGGCGACTGGTCGCGAGCGGCGTTCCCGCTGATGCTGGTCAATGACACTGAGAACCACGCGCACCAAGGGCTCGCAACGTTTGTGTACCGGGGCAGCGAGGTCAGCAATCTCGCGGTCCAGTTCGTGCAGCAGACTGCGCCTTACCTCCTCAGCCAACACTTTGTCGCCTGGGGCACCGCGCGAGCAACAGTCACGAAATCGGACCCAAGTACTCTTGCGGCCAACGCCGCGTCCGCACGATTGGAACTCGCGGCGCGATTGCCGGCCAAACCGTGGGGCGAACTCGAGAAAGAAGTTCCCCCCGGTACCCTGGATGGCTTTGGCGGACCCCTCTATCCACAATGGCGGGTCGAAGCGGCGCTGGTTCGAAACGGTACTCTCTATTATCAGGAGTCCTCGACGCCCTACGGCCCGTATCCGTATCCGCTCGAGATGCGCTTCGGTGTCCGGTCCCTGATGAAGAGTGTGGGTGCGCCGCTCGCCCTGCTGCGTCTTGCAGAAGTCTATGGCCCATGGGTGTTGACGCTGAAGGTTGGCGATTACGTCCCCGGGCTTGATCCAAAATGGCGTCGGATTCGCTTTCTCGACGCCGCGAACATGGCGACCGGGTTCGGCGGTATGGGGAGCCTCAAGACGAACCCGAACGATCCGTTCGACGGCTACCTCGACGGCAATTACGACGGATGGTACACGGCACCGTCACATGCCGAGAAACTCGCGCAGATCAACGCGAACCTGCGTGCCTATCCTTGGGAGCCGGGCTGTGTGATGCGATATCGCGACCAGGACTTCTATCTGTTGGGCGCGGCGATCGATGGGTTCCTGAAGTCCGTTCGCGGACCCGACTCCGACCTGTGGCAGATGCTGAAGGCAGAAGTGTTTGAGCCCATCGACATCCAGCACGCTCCGGCCGTGCGGACGCGGGAGGCGGGCGGCCGGGACGGACTCGTATGGCTGAATGCAGGGTATTACCCGACTCTGGACGACCTTGCCAAGATCGCGCTCCTCTACATGGAGCGCGGTGCGCATGGGGGTCGGCAGATCCTGCACCGACAGCTGACCGACGATCTGCTCGCCGCCCGGAACGCAATCCAGAAGGATGGCGACTGCTCGGTGGCGCGCGACCCACCCGAGAACCCGCAAGCGGAGTTCTACAAGATGGGCTTTCATTTCGTCCCCTATGTCGGGAGCGGAACTCACCAATTGTACTATTTGCCGACGATGTATGGCTCCGGCGAGAACGAGGTGACGTTGTATCCCAACCACCTGGTCTCGATCGTCATCGGCAGCGCCGCGCAGCTCCCGAACGGCGCGCGGGCGAAATCCGACGACGGTCCACAGACGGTCCGCGCGGTTGATCGCCTCACGCCGTTTTAAATTTCGCGGCTTCAATCCGAGCATCGTAAATTCGTCGAAGCCTTGTGCGCCACTGAACCGGAGATGGCGAAAAATGGGTTACTGTTTGAATTTTTGTGTCTGAGCCATACTTTCATTCAGGAGGCAGAGTATGGCAAACGTAGCGACGGAAGGCTCGTCTAATGGCAAAACGGCGTAACGTCGGTCTCGTCCTAAACGTCTTCGGTAAGTCGGCTCACGCTGAGGACATTGGCGTCGAGCCTCGCGGCCCTGCCGATGATCGGCCGGCACGCATAGTCGACATGTCCGATCACGAGTTGTGGAACGCGGTGGCTTCCACGTGTTTACTTTGTGGGAAAGCTCTCCGGCGCAGGAAGCAAGATACGAATGAAGACGTCTTCCCACTGTGGCTTCAAGAGCTCTTCGATATCACCGATGAAGATCTCGGTCTTATCGGCGGTGAGCATTTCGTAAAATATAAAGACTTGCTCGTTCCTGCTTGCCAACGCTGCAATACCCGTGATATGTCGATCGTCGAAAACCGTATATCGCGCGCAGTGAAGCAAGGGTTCGATGAGTTCTCGAGGCTCAGCTACAGCGATGTACTGCTATGGGCTGCGAAGATTTTCTACGGTCTCTTGCATTTCGAAGTACGACCGAGGCATAAAAAGACGAAGAAAAGACTACCGCCAACGCAGCCGGTCGACGTCATACGCATGGCGCGCTTCCTGCTGCTCCTCTTGCAAGGTTTTCGAAAGCGCGTAAACGTCATCGGGCCTGAAAAGCCGGCCTCGATACTACGCTTTCGCCTCAAGCACGGTGGCCCGAGGAAGCTCAATTTTTACTTTAAAGATTCGACGGTATGGCCGCAGATGCTCTCCATGCGCATGGGTGATATCGGACTTATCGCAGTGTTCGACGACGGCGGCGCGTTCGAAGACTACTGGTTGAGATCGTACGCCGAGACCGTTGGAGATCACGCGCTGCATCCTCTGCAGTTTGGCGAGATAACGGCTCGGGCGCTTTACTTCGGTTTGCAGAAAGCGCTCTGCTTCAACTACAACCTCCTTGAGGGTCGGGACGAACTTGCACTTTTACTTACGCGCCCAACAGTCGAGGACGGAGTCGCGCCGGACGAACAGCGTCTTGCAACTCTGCTTAATGAATGCACGGGACTCTCACTATTCGATGCCGATGCCGGTAGATGTCGCACCCTCTTATGCCGCTCGGAAGGCCAATTCAACGATATGGAATTTACGCCGGGAGAATACCCCCTCGGGGTAACCGTACCCATCGGGAAAAACACACGATAGAGAACTGAGGCGGCCTGATTGCGGTCCCCTTCTTCTCACTCTGTAACGCAACCAAGTTCGCAGTGGTGGGCTTCACAGAATCGCTTTCGTTCGAACTCGCTCCCCTCGGCATTCGTGCCAGGTACATCGCGCCTGGCGGCGTGACCACCGAATTCGCGGTCCAGGACGCCGAGCAAGCCGATTCGCTGCGGCTGAGCTTTCCCCACAAAGTCGGCCCGGCGGGGTCAATCGCGCAAACGGTCGGAAAAGCAAAAGCCAAACTGCGAGGCGCGTCGCGCGTTTCGGGTCGTGCGGCGCGCAGTCCACCGGTATCATTGAACCATGTCATTCCTGCCCTCCGCGCAAACATCTCGTAGTTTTTCTAGGCGCGTCTATCGCGGCGCTGCCGCAGCGGCGCCGCTGTTGGCCTTCCTGTTCTGCTCCGCGTGTGCCACGTCTGGCCACTTCGAGGCAGAGGACGACCCACCCTTGGAGACGGTCCCCGACGTGGCGCCCAAGGCTGAGGTCCTGCCGATGGCTGCGGGCGAAGCCAGAGCCGAGGGTGATTTCGAGGTTCCTGCGGTCGTCGCCGAGTCGGAACACCGCGAGACGCCGCCCAGCGCGGAGGGCATACCGGAGTTGGTTGTGGAGGGGCGCGAACGCCACCTCGTCATCCGCGATTTGGTTGCCGAGGGTCAAGCCCAACTGCGCGACGTTGAATTGCAGTACGCCTTTATCGGCAAGGACGGGCATGATGTGCTTCGCGGCCGGCCCGTCGCCTTCGCGTTGTGGAGTGAATCGCAAAAAAGCTGGACCATTGCCGAATTGGAGATCCCGCGTCCCCCTATAAAATGGAAGCCCGGCCATGGGCCACTGCCCTTTATCGTGCGCACGCCTGGCATCGAGGTGCGACACGTGAAGGGCACGGGAGCCGAGCGTCTGATGTTTGCTTTCTCGCGCAACGGCGAGGGCCTGAAGGTGTACGGACGCAAGTTCCCGGTATTCGATAATGCCCTCATCAAGAAGAAACGGTGGCGGGAAGCGGTGGCGACGGCACGCCCCATCGTCTATCTGCCGTTTACCGAGGACACTCTCGATCCCAACTTCGTCGCCGGCGGCACGGATTTCCTGCTCGCCACGGCACGTCGTTCCATGGACGAACTCCGTCAAGCGAAGGTGCCCAGCTTGGCCTTTCCCGGCGAGTTGCTCGCGGATGTAATACCACCGGAGGTGATCACGACGCTTGCTGTCATAGAACAGACCGACGATGAGGACTTTCTCGAAAAGGGCAAAGAGGCCTTCGACGAGGTACTGAGTCAGTACGGTCTGAAGCGCGATGAAGCCTATCGCTACAGCGTTTCAAGCGCAAAAGCGCTGGGACCGATGCAGTTCACCAACCGTCACGGCAACGGCACCTATGCGCTCGTCGTGCGCGAATGCCGTGGCGCGCAGCTCGACCCCAGCTTCGAGCGCGG
>Ga0116229_10003931_pt1 | contig 24424 bp, 22 predicted proteins | sample S1TSphgellanicum_3_FD_87313 | JGI IMG/M metagenome (GOLD analysis project Ga0116229, IMG submission 87313) | Host-associated microbial communities from peat moss isolated from Minnesota, USA - S1T2_Fc - Sphagnum magellanicum MG | ecosystem: Host-associated > Plants > Peat moss > Unclassified...
CGTGGAAAAATTTCGTAGATGCGCTCGAGTGACCAACGCCCTTTGGCGGTCAGTCCGGCAAGAACAATGTTCTCCTCGACTTCGAGACTGCCGAAGATCCTTCGCTCCTCCGGAACCAGCTGCATGCCTGCGCGGGCAATGTAGTGCGCCGGCTTGCCGGCGACTTGTTCGCCTTCGAACAGGATCGAGCCCGATTCGGGTTTGAGCATGCCCATCAGGCCCTTCAGGGTTGTCGACTTGCCAGCGCCATTGCGGCCGAGCAAGGCGACGACTTCGTGGGCTTCGACGCGAAGATCGACGTCAAACAGGATATGCGAGTCGCCGTAGTAGCAGTTCAGGCCCTTGACCTCAAGCAGGCTCATTCGTGCACCCCGCCAAGATAGGCTTCCTGCACGATCGAGCTGCCTTTGATTTCGTCGGGGTTGCCTTCGAGCAGGATGCGCCCCTCGCTTAGGACCGTGATGCGTTCGGTGAGATCGAAAATCGCATCCATGTCGTGATCGATGACGATCAGGGTGCGGCCTTTACGAATCGACTTCAAAAGTTTCACTGTGTCGGCCCGTTCGCTGGGGCTCATGCCCGCCAACGGTTCGTCAAGCAGCAGGAGGCTTGGCTCGGTGGCCAGAGCCAGGCCGATTTCCAGGCGGCGTTTCTCGCCGTAGGCCAATTCGGACACGGACGCCTCGGCGCGCTCTCGCAGGTGCACCAGGGACAGCGTCTCTTCGACCTGCTCGACGAGGCCTGGGACCTTCAAGGCGGAGCGCAACATATCGAATCGGAATGCTCCGCGCAGCCGCGCCAGCGCCGCAATCGTCAGGTTCTCGCGCACGCTCAAGCGGTTAAAGAGCTGGTTGACCTGGTAACTCTTGGACATGCCCAACTGGCATACCGTCGTCACATCCAGGCGCGTCACGTCCTGCCCCTGGAACACGATCGATCCGGATGACGATGCGATGTCGCACGTCAGCATCTTGAAAATCGTCGACTTGCCGGCGCCGTTCGGTCCGATAATGCCGCGAAGCTCGCCTGCCTCGACTGAAAAATCGATATCGGCATTCGCCACGATGCCACCAAAACGCTTGCTCAGTTTGCTGGCAACGAGGATCGGCTCCGTGCGGCCAGTGCCGTTGGGCCTTGTCCGTGGCGCCGCCGCGGGCGGCTCGACGGCAACGGCCGCATCCGGTGCCGGCTCGGCCCTGGTAGCGTGCGCGTCGCTCGCCAGGTGGGCGGGCTTGCGCCAATGCGACACGAGGTCCTTCAATCCTCCCAGGACCCCCCGCCGCAAAAAGCACACGAGCAGCACAAAGATGATGCCAAGCGCGAGGCGCCAGGCGGCGCCAAGGCCAAGCGACCCTTGCAGAAAGTCGCGCAAAAAGAGCCACACCGCGGCGCCCACCAGCGGCCCAAAAAGGGTCCCCAGTCCGCCGATGACGGTCTGGATCACGAGCTGACCCGACGTATCGAAGGTGAACGCATCCGGCGGCATATAGCCTTGCATGACGCCAAGCAATCCGCCTGCAAGTCCGGCGTAGGCGGCAGCGATCACGAAGACGAGAAGCTTGTAGCGCTTGACGTTATGGCCGACGGCGGCCGCGCGCAGCGCGTTGTCGCGAATGGCAACCAGCACGTGGCCGACCGACGACGTCACGATGCGCCTGGCGAGCACCATTCCGATGAAAAAGAACGTGGCCAAAAAAGCGTACATCTTCCATCCCGGGCCGACCGTGACAGTGGTAAATCCAAGATAGAACTTCGGCGCCGGCACGCCGGCCAGGCCATTTTCCCCGCCCGTGAAAGCCGACAGCGGCGAATTCTCGAGAAAGAAGAACATCTCCGCAATCGAAACCGTGATCATCGCGAAATAGATCCCGGTACGCTTGAGCGCCACCAGGCCAGCCAGGGCACCGACGATCGATGCGGCAACGGTACCGATCAGCAAGGCCAGGACGACACTCGGGAAGTGCAGGTTGACGAGCAGATACGCCGCGACGAAGCCCCCGGTGCCAAAAAATGCCGCCTGGCCGAACGAGAGCAGGCCGGTATAGCCGAAGAGCAGGTCGAATCCGATGCCAAATAGGCCGAACACGAGCACCAGATTGATCGTGTCCTGGGCAAAACCAAGCCGTGGCAGAATCAATGGCACCAGCACCAGCGCCAGTGCCAGAAGGAAATCGGGAATCCAGTTGCGCAAAAGGTCGGTCCCGCTCTTCATCATTCGCGCCCCGCAGTGCCCAAAAGGCCACGGGAGCGGAAAACGAGGACGAGCGTCATCACGGCGAAGAGCATCACTTGCGAATAGGCCGGGTTGATCATCGAAGTAATGCTCAGAATCTCTCCGGCGACGAGCCCGCCCAGAATGGCGCCGGGAAATGAACCGACGCCACCGATCACCACCACGACGAAGGCCTGAATCAGGATGTCATCGCCACTGCCCGGGGTGATCGGTGCAATCGGCGCGTTGACGATGCCGGCAAATCCGGCCGCCATGGCGCCAATGCCGAAGACCACCATGAAGACGCGGTAGACATTGATGCCCAGGGCATCGACCATCGGGGAATCCTCGATACCCGCGCGTACGATGAGACCCAGTCGCGTCCGGTACAAGACGATGTAGAAAAGCAAAAGCGCAAGCGAGACGATGCCAACGGCCATCAGGCGGTACGTCGGATACATCATGAAACCGAGGGAGGTGATGCCTTCGGCCCAGGCGGGCGCGCTAACGGTCTTGGAGAGGCTGCCGAAAACCGCGCGTGCCGCCTCAACAAAGACAATGCCAAGACCGAACGTGACGAGAATCTGGTCTTCGGGCGGCCTCGAGTAGAAAAACCTGATGACACCGCGTTCCATCGCGATGCCAACCAGCATGACGAAAATCGACCCGCTGGCAACGGCAAGCACATACGATCCCGTCGCGTGGTACACCACCCAGCCCGAGTAGCCGCCAAGCATGAACAGGGCGCCGTGCGCGAGATTCAGCACGCCCAGCGTGCCATAGATGATGGTGAGCCCGGAACTGATCAGGGCCAATAGTGCACCGAGGACCAGTCCGTTGAACATCTGCGACATCAAGTTCGCCCAGCTGAACACGTTCAGACCTTCCTTCAAAGGATGCAAGAACCGATTGCAGGGGAATCACTTGGGATTTTCCTGGCGCCAAGGGACACCGCCGCAAGCCCTAAAGCTTGCGGGACGGCCCTCGGAATTGTAATGGAACTTCTGTGCGGAGATTAGGTGTAGCTGCCGAGCTTGCACCCAAATGCGTCAGGCGCCTGCATCAATGGCGCGCCGTCGACAATTTCGACGACATCGTAGAAGTCATCCTTGGACTTCATCTTGCTCTGGCTCTTGCCACGCAAGATGATCACCGGCCGCACCAGCTGATGGTCCTCGGGACGGAAGTGGACCGGGCCCACCGTTGATTGCACCGTGACGCCCTTCTCGTAGGACTTGATGACATCGGGCGGATAAAAGGATCCGGCACGCTCGACAGCATCGGCCCACATCGCGATTTGCATATAGGCTGCGTTGGCGCCCCATTCCGGGTTGGCGCCATACTTCTTCCTGAACTCGTCATTGAACATCTTGGCAAGGGGATACCGATCCTCGACTGTCCACCAGTAATCGGTCCCGGCCAGGACGCCATCCATGACGTCCTCGCCCACCTGCTCGGCGAGAAACGGCGTGTTGTAGGGCATCACCAGCGTCATCTTGGAGAGAATGCCGAATTGCTTGGCCTGCTTGATCGAGAGCACGGCATCGCGCCCAAAATTGATGTTGATGACGACGTCAGCGCCGCTGTTCGACACGTTCAAGAGGTAGGTGGAAAAGTCAGTCGTGCCCAACGGCGACACCTGATTGGTTGCGACCGTCCAACCGCCCTGTGATCCCAGCGCCGTCTCCATCGATTCCCGCACCGTGTGGCCGTAGGTGTAATCGGGCGTCAGAAAGGCGATCTTCTTGCCTCGCCCGAGGGTCTTGACGAGAACCGGCGCGATGGCCTGAGCTGCGGTCTGGGCGTAGAAGCATTCGCGAAAGGAATAGCGCACGCAATCCTTGCCCGTGGTGTCGTTCGAGCCCGAGATGCAAGGCAGGTAGAGGACCTTTTCGCGATCTGCAACCTTGTTGAGCGCAACGGCAACGGCGCTGGACACCGAGCCCGTGATCAACATCGCGTTCTTCTGGCTGATGAATGCCGATGCGGCCTGCACCGCAGTATTCGGCTTGGCCTCGCTGTCGGCGATCCCGAATTCGACTTTTTTCCCGAGCACACCTGTGCGCGTCTTGGGCGATATCTTCTTGATCAAGTCGGCACCGGCATTCAGATGCTCGATCGCCAGCTGGTAGCCATTGATCTCATCTTCCCCCTGGGCTGCGTAGGTACCCGTTCTGGGCGTGACAATGCCGATGAAAATCGACGAGCCCTGAACGCCCGCGGGATAGGTCCCCAAAGGCGCAGGATCAGCCGCAAAGGCACTGCGCATCATTTGCATGGGGAGCGCAACCGTGCCGGCAAGACCGGCGCCCAGCTTTAATACCCTGCGCCGGGAAATTGAAGCTGTATCGCGTTGATTCGACATTTTTCTGTCTCCAGTTTTTTTGAGATGTTTGCCACGAGGATGCCGGCACTTTTGTGACCAGACGAATCCCATGGGTGGAAATGCGATTCGACATGCCCCCAAGAGGTGCATTCTAAGTAGGTCAAGCCTGCTACGTATCGGGACGTACCCTAGGTCAGGGCACAGAAATCCATCTCGTCGCGGGGCCGTGCCAGTCCTTAACGCCATTCACCGTGGCCAGCGCTCGCCGGAGCCGCCTGCAGGCGTCATCGCGGCAGCCGATTGGCCATGTACCTGTGGGATGCCCACGCGCCGCGCAAAGCTCGAGGCGCGCAAGCTCCAGGGCCTGCAGGGGGCAATGCGGAGGTTCGGCGCCATCCGGACGTTCATCCAAAAACGGGTTTGTGACAGACTGTCCAGATGTCCTTGCCAACTCGAGAGATGCCCATTCGCAGCATCGAGCTCCTGCCCGTCCGACTGTCTCCCGGCCTCGATCTTCGACGCGCGCTGGAAGAGGCCGTGAATGATCGGGGGCTGGGTTCGGCTTTTGTGGTTGCCGGCATTGGCAGCCTGGTCATCGCCAGCCTTCGGTACGCAGGCAAAACCAGGGAATCGCAACTTGAAGGACCCCTGGAACTTGTCAGCTTGTCAGGGAGCCTCAGCCCATCGGGCGCGCACCTGCATATGTCCATCTCTGATGCGTCTGGTCACGTCTTCGGTGGTCACGTCGGTTACGGCAGCACCATCAGAACGACAGCCGAGATTCTGATCGCACCCCTGCCCGATTGGTCGCTCGCGCGCGAATACGATGCAACCACCGGCTTTAACGAACTGGTTATCCGGCGTCGCGTCTGAAGATTGAAGAGCATCGATTCTCAGTCGGCGAAGATCTTCGCCAAGATGCAATTTGACGATCAGAACCATCGGCCAGGGATTTGCCCTTGCAAGGGCGTGACGTGATTGTCGCCGAACAATTTCCCCGGCAAAATGCCCAGGATCGTAGTGCCGCTTATGATCTTGTTTGCATTTCCCAGGGGGTTTGCATGAGTAACGTCGCTTTCAACAAGTTTAATGCGCGCCGGCTGCTCCCCTTGGCTGTTTTCCCGGTCATAGCGCTGATCGTGATGTACCAAGCGTCAACGAGAAGCTACGACGTTGCCAACGTCGGCGTCGACGAGGCGAGGGTATTAATCGACCATGGGGCTGCGGTGGTCGACGTCCGGGAAAGCGACGCTTTCAATACGCGCCACATTCCGGGCGCCATTCTGATTCCCCTGGAAGTCCTAAGAGCAGGCGTGCCGGCCTCTTTTAGCGCGGCCAAGGACCAACCCGTCGTGGTCTATTGCGGTGACGGAGTGACGAGCGGCCCCGAAGCGACCCATCTATTGAACACGGCCGGTTACACCAAGGCCGTGAATCTCGAGCCCGGCATGGCAGGCTGGGCCACCGCTGGACGACCTGTCGCATCGGGTCGGTAAAAATCGACGCTGCGGCGGCTTTCTAGCCGTTGGCACTTTCTGCACGTCTATCGCCTGCTCCTCGAGTTTGTCGCATCGCCGCCCCTGGGCAAAACCCGACCTCAAGCGCCCTGATTGGCGAGGCAAATCGGCAGCCCGTTGACGCTCGCGTGGGACCGGACTTTGTTGCCCGCCTCTCGTGAGCAGCGGTTCGGATTTCGAAATCGACGTTGACTTCAGTACGCAAAAGCAAAAATCGACATCGGTGCGCATGGCATGCGCGGGCATCAGGCGAATCGATTGTTTGCGCGACCTGATTCTTCAGGTACGCTGTGCCGCTAACTGGCGGCTCCGAATTGGCTCCGAATTGGCTCCGACTTCGCCCTGATGGCGCTTGACGTGCAGCCGCGAAATCTTTTTCCGAAGACGTTCACTCTTCGAGACTCGACCCGGTGCACGCGACAAGTTGACCATGAACATTTCGTATGGCTAGTCTTCAATCGAGCACCTGGGAACTGCCTATCGGCGTTTGCAGGATCGACCTGACAGGAACGGTCGTCGAATGCAATCCCATGTGTGCCGAACTTTTCGGCCTCGCGCCTGAAAGCACCACACTCGGTCGGCCGATTGACGAATTTACGCGCCATGGTCACAACGAAGGCGAGGTGTGTACTGACTCGTCCTGCCTTGCATTTGACGCTGCTTCGAATGGCACGCCGAGATCGCGCGACGTCCTCTATCTTCTCGGGGCGGACAACCGGTCACGCGCCGTCGAATGCTGGGTGCACCGCTGGATAAGCGATGAAGTGCCCATCGGAACTTCATTTTTCTTCGTCGACATGGCGGCATCCGCAAGACGCGAGGCTGAATTGCGCGCGTCGCTCAAGGCGCTTGAGCAAAGCGTTGGCGAGAGGACCGATCAGCTTCTTGCGCGCGAGGCATTGATTGGCATCTTCTATGAGCACTCGTCAGAGTGCCATGCCGTTCTGATCGATACCGGCAACGGGCAGTTTCGCTACGAGGAGGTGAATCCCTCAACGCTCAAGCTCTACGGCAAAACGCGTGAGGAGGTGATTGGTCGGACCACCGACGAGATTTTTGGTGCCGAACGCGCAGCCGTCCTGAACCAGCATCTGACTGCCTGCCTCGCCTCCGGTCTGCCCTATCGCTATGAGCGGATGCATGGCGAGGGCATTGTCGAAGCCGTGGCAACGCCTGTCCCGCACGAGTTGGGCACGCTGCAGCGCATTGTTGTCAGCGCGCGCGACGTGACACGCCAGCGCCGCCTTGAAGAGCAGCTGCGCCAGGCACAAAAAATGGAAGCCGTAGGTCAGCTCACTGGCGGCCTCGCGCACGATTTCAACAATCTTCTGGCGATCATCAGCGGAAGCATCGAAGTCTTCAAAAGGCGCATCGAGCTTGGCAAGCCTGAGGCAGTGGAACGCTATGTCGACGCCGCACAAAATGCGACACGACGGGCGGCAGCGCTCACGCAGCGACTGCTGGCATTTTCCCGTCGTCAGACGCTTGATCCGAAACCCACTGACGTCAATCGGCTCGTCGCCGGCATGGAAGATCTCCTGCGACGCACGCTCGGACCGGAGATCACGCTGGAGGTCGTCGGTGCCGGGGGCCTTTGGGCCACCCTGGTTGACCCGCCACAGCTTGAAAATGCGCTTCTGAACCTGTGCATCAATGCCAGAGATGCGATGCCCGATGGCGGCCGCCTGACCATCGAGACTGCGAACCGGTGGCTTGACGAGCGCGTGGCGCGCGAGCGCGAGTTGCCGCCCGGCCAGTACATCTCGCTTTGCGTCACGGATACCGGCACGGGCATGACCCCGGAAGTTGTCGCGCGCGCATTCGATCCATTTTTCACGACGAAACCGATCGGTCAGGGCACCGGTCTGGGGCTGTCGATGATCTATGGGTTTGTCAGGCAGTCAGGCGGCCAGGTCAGAATTTATTCGGAACTCGGCCAAGGCACGACGCTATGCCTGTATTTCCCCCGCCACGTTGGCGCGCTGGACACAGTCGAGCCTTTTGAGCCGGCCGGCGCGACAGATCGCGGCGATGGCGAGGTCGTCGTCGTCATCGACGACGAGCCCATGGTCAGAATGATTCTTGTCACAGTTCTTGAGGAGGCAGGCTATCACGTCATCGAGTGTTGCGACGGTCCATCGGGCTTGAAGGTACTGGGCGCAGTCGAGAAGGTCGATCTTCTCATCACCGATGTCGGACTTCCCGGGGGGCTTAACGGGCGCCAGGTCGCCGACGCGGCGCGCGCCACAAGGCCTGAGCTCAAGGTGCTCTTTGTCACCGGCTATGCCGAGAACGCCGTCGTTGGCAACGGCCATCTCGAGCCGGGCATGGAGGTATTGACCAAACCTTTCACGATGGCGTCCCTTGCCGTCAAGGTCAGCGAGATTCTCGCCCGCTAAGGTTTGCGACGCGCTTTGCGTGCGCTAGAAGTATCCGTCGAGAAACCGCGCCGCTTGCAAAGAGATACCGACGATCTTGTTGGTGGCCTGACGGTAGAACTTGAAATTCAACTCGCTTTGCGGCTGCCCGTCATTCCAGTTCGAAAAGCGCTTGAGTTCGCTGCGTCCGAGCTGGCGCTTGGCCAGCGCAGTGCGCCTGACGGTGACGCTCACGCGCGGCGTCTGTCGCGCAATCCCGGGTATTTTCGCGACAGCCTCACATGACGTGACGATGCCGCGAGCACAAAGCCCGTGGCCTTTCTCGTTCTCGCTTGCAAACAGAAAGATCGTATCCCCGGCAGCGATCTGCTTGCCGCCGTACATGGTCTTTTGCGCCTCGAACGTGAAGGTTCTGGCTTTCGGATCGTCAATTGCGGCCTTGATTGCGAACTGCATCATTCCCCTGCCTGGATGCACCTGCTTCAGATGGTAGCCGCACGCGGCGTCGGCCGATCGTTTGCCTGCGAGCCGGGTCAATATACATCGAAGAACAGCACGAGGCGCTACGCGCGCCGCGCTCTAGAAGCGATATCCAACGCTAACAAGTACGATGTCCGCATCGCGGCTGTCGCCCGTGCCGACGCGATCCCAGATGAGCCGTGCGATCCAGTGGGGGCTCAACGAATACGCCCCTGCAATCGAGACCATGGCCGACGGATCAGACGAGAGCGAATGACCATCGACTTTGGTCGCATCGACCGGGAACAGGCCGCCCAGCCCCGCTTCGACGCGGAAATCCCGGCTCAGGTTCGTGCCCAGCCAGATCTGCGCCGTCGTGGCACTGTTCCAACCTAAGCGCGCACCGTTTGCATCGATAAAGCCAAGGGAAACCGCGAAGTGATCGGATGCGTCGGCACGAACACCGACGCCTTCTGTGGCCGCGTCGGGCGAGCGGAAACTGTTGCGCACGGTCTTGCCGTAAGAGCCGTCGAACTCGAGGTGAAAACGCGCCAGCCCGTCGGTCGTGTCGTTGTCGCCGGGGGTTGCCTCCTCATCAAAGCGGTAGCCAAGGCCAGCCAGAATCGCTGTGCTGTCAAAGCTGCGCCGCGCGTCGACGCGATTCAGGCGCAGCGAGGAAACCCAGCCATTGGCGAAGTACCACTCTGCCTCTGCACTCGTCAAAAGCGCGAGCCCGTGCGCATCCTCAAAGCGCGTCGCAGGTCCAGGCCGGGTGGTGTTGTAATAGGCGTAAGGCCCGGCACCGAGGGAAAAAGAGAGGCCCCGTGGATGGCCATCGCTTCGCCACCAGAATTGCACCGCCTGGCCATCGCGATGGTTATCGGTGATGTGACCTTCGTTGAGCCAGCTAAAGCTCGCGGAAAACTGGTCGCTCACGGGCTGGCGATACTCGAGCTGCCACGAGTAGGTCAAGCCGTCCGCTGAAGCGGGATTCAGCTCTCCTGCGAGGCCCTCGACCTCCGCCGCCATGGCGCTCATGGCCGTGCCAAATCCGAGCGCCGCAGCAATGGCCGTCCGGTGCAACAACGTGCGCAAACCGCCTCCTGTAGCACGCAAGGTAAGGCGCGCTCGAGGCGCTTGCCTGTTAGCCACAGGTTGCAGGTGGCGAATCCGAGAGCTTAAGGCGGGCAAGGGGGCTTGCGCACGTTTTCCTGAAATTCGTGACAGCTCTATTTGCGGCAGGTCCGAAAAAAGCGTCCTGCCGGCAAAAGGCGCGGCCCGAAACGCGGAGGGTTCATCGCCGCGAAGTCCATCAGAAGAAGAGCCGGCGCGGCTCTTTTGTCGACCTAGTGCGATGGCGGCGGAGGTGGCGCTGCCCCGGCCGCCATCCCCTTCAGGACGTTGATGCGCATGCCGTTATTGCTGACAAAGTCGCCTGGCACCATGTCGGCCGGACATGCACCGAGGTATTTCATGTCCAGCGTAATCGAGGTGCCATCATCTGACTGCACCTCGGTGTGGATCGCCGTATCTCCTGTCGCGACCATGACACTCTTGTTGTGCTTGATCGTACCGCCGAAATTGCACTCGGTCTCCGAGGTGTAGGTGGATCCGGTATGCGAGTGACTCAAGACCTTGCACGGCCGGTTGGGATTTTTCGCCATGTCAGCGAAAGCCTTGGCGACGTCGTTGTTGGTGCACATCTTGCCGCCTTGCGGCGGCATCTGCGCGTTGGAACTCGTCTGCGAGCTGGACCAAAGGCCGGGCTTGATATCCGGATACTCGTCGGCCGCGAGACTTGCACTGGCCATCATGACGATAGGCAATGCCAGCAAAAGTGTCCTTGTTCTCATCGTTGTCTCATGAAAAGTGATATCGGCCCGCAAATTATGCGGGAATCGCGCGATTCGATCTGCGAAGAAATGCCGAGCCGGGCGATAAAATCCTTTTTGCCGCTTCTTGCCGGGGCGAGCCGCACTTCGGCGCTGCGGCCGGTCAACTACACCCCGCGCGCTGGAGCCAATGCCTCCCCGGCTCGCCAGGCGTAAAGCCATTCCAGGGCATCGTAGAAGCGGTCGGCGGTGCGCCCGACCCAAAGTGAATTGCGCACCAGGCGCTCAACGCCACTGGCGTGGTAAAGCCGTCCCATCTCGCGCACCGACAGGACAACCCGTGCTGCGCGGGCGACACGGGCATCCTGATAGAGGCGAAAGGCCTCCTTGAAATTCGGCCCGACCTCGTCGATGGCGGCGCCGAGCGTGACCGCATCTTCAAGTGCCATGCACGCGCCTTGCGCCAGGTATTGCATCATCGGATGCGCGGCATCGCCAAGCAGGGTCGCACATCCCGCGCTCCAGGTCGCGACCGGATCGCGGTCGGCCGTGCTCCAGCGCCGCCACGACGTCGGGCAGGAAAGCAGTTGCCGCGGTCGCTCGTGGATGCCCTCGAAGTACGACAGGACTTCATCGCGGCTGCCGTCTGCCACGCCCCAGACTTCGTCATCGCGGCTGTGGAAAGTCACGACCAGGTTGTACTCGCGTCCGGATCTAAGCGGATAGTGCACCAGATGGCAGTTGGGTCCAGCCCAGACCACGGGCGCATTCATGCGCAGATCGTGCGGCATGCGCTCAAGCGGCACCACGGCCCGGTAAACCACGTGTCCGGAAACGCGATGGGTGTCACCCAGAAGGGCCAGCCGCACGACCGATTTGACGCCGTCACAGCCGATCAGGGCTGCGCCTTCGAAGGCCCTGCCATCCTCGGTCGCAACGCTCGCGCCGGCGTCATCAAAGGCGACCTCGGTAATCTTGGCGCCGGTGTGAATGCTCACCGAAGGGTGGCTCCTCACCGCCTGAAACAACGCGTTGTGCAGATCAGCCCGGTGGGCGACGGCATACGGATTGCCAAAGCGCTGCCGAAACGCTTCGCCCACCGCCACCGAGGCGATTTCGCTTGCGTCGAGCGCATCCATCATGACGAGGCGTTCAGTAAAGACCGCGCTCGCTCGTAAGGCATCGCCCACGCCAAGGGCATCGAGCGCTGCGAAGGCATTCGGTCCGAGCTGCAGTCCGGCACCAATTTCGCCGATCTGCGAGCTCTGCTCGATCAGCTCGACACCCATGCCGCGGCGCGCCAGGGCAAGCGTGACCGCGAGACCGCCGATGCCTGCGCCTGCCACGATGACCGGTTGCAATGGCGCGCGCTCGTGCACGAAACGGTCGCAAGCTAGCCGACGTGGACTTCGATCGAGCCGAGACCCGCAATTTTGCCGGTCATGGTCTGGCCCGGCACGACCGGGCCCACGCCCTCCGGCGTGCCGGTGAAGATGATATCGCCAGGCTTGAGCTCAAAAAGCGTGGAGAGATTGGCGATGGTCTCCTCGACAGACCAGATCAGGTGTGAAATATCGCTTTGCTGCTTGATTTGGCCATCAACGGCAAGCGAGATTTCGCCGGAATCGATCGGTCCGGTCTCGCCAATCCTCTTCAAGGTGCCAATCGGTGCGGAATAGTCGAACGCCTTGCCGACCTCCCAGGGCCGGCCCGCCTCGCGTGCCTTGATCTGCAAATCCCGGCGCGTCATGTCAAGGCCCACGGCATAGCCGAAGATATGGCCGCGCGCGTCCTCAACGCGAATATTCCTGCCGCCCGCACCGATGGCTACGACCAGTTCAATCTCGTAATGCAGATTCGACGTCAGCGGGGGATAGGGTATGGTCGCGGCGTGACCGTCGTCGACGATGACAATCGATGCCGAATCATTGGCCTTGCAAAAGAAGAACGGCGGCTCACGGTCCGGGTCGAAGCCCATCTCGCGGGCGTGCGCGGCATAGTTGCGCCCGACGCAATACACCCTGCGTACCGGGAACCTCTGCTCGGTACCGTGAACCGCCAGTGCGACCGCTGCGGGCGGCGCGAAAAAGAAGTTCATTTGAACGTCCTATGGTGATTTCAATCGTCCAGAAATGCTTCACGCAGAATCGACGCCGCCACTTGCATGGGCCGGTCGGAAAAACTGAAGAGCACGGTGTCGTTCTGAGCGCGCAAGCGCAGCGGGCACCACGACGGCACGACGAAGATGTCCCGCGGCGAAAACGCGAATGTCTCGCTGCCGATGATTGCGCTGCCTGAGCCTTCTGCAACGCAATACACGCTGCCATCGGTCGAGCGATGCCCCTTGCCGCTAAATCCCGCAGGCAAGAGTTGCAGGAAGGTCGCGATGGTTGGCATCGGCGCGAGGCCGTTCGCGGGATTGACGTAACGCAGTTTATAGCCCTGCCAAGCATCGACTGCCTCGGTGCGGGCAAGGGCATCAAGCGCCTCGCGGCTGCGCGCATAGGGATAGTTGAAAATCGGTGAGGTGGCCATTGCGCCGACATTTTTCACGGGCGCCATGTTGTAGCCAAAGCGCGCAAACGAATTGCCCTCGGGCGTTGACACGCGCTGCGCTTGCGTGACATCGTTCTCGGCGAATCCGGCGTCGAAAAATCGCAGCATCGGGATGTCAAGGCCATCGAGCCAGACCACAGGCTCCAAGATGCCTGCGCGGCCCTCGTTGCCGTGGTCGTGCCAGCGCCAGGACGGCGTGATGATGAAATCGCCCGGGTGCATCATGGTTTTCTCGCCATCGACGGTGGTGTAGGCGCCTTCGCCATCGACGATAAAGCGCAGCGCCGACTGTGTGTGGCGATGCGACGGTGCAATCTCGCCTGGCAATATCAGCTGCAATCCGGCATAGAGCGACTGCGTGATCGACGAACTGCCGGTGAGTCCCGGATTCTCAAGGACCAGTACACGGCGCACGGCCTCTTCGGCACTGATCAATTGCCCCGCTTGCATCAGGTAGGGTCGGATCTTGGCGTAGGACCATAGTGCCGGCAGGCAGGAAGGCTGGGGCTCGCGCGGCACCAGCGTGTGCAGCGATTCCCAAAGCGGGGTGAGGTTAAGACCCCGGATGGTCGCGTAGAACTCTTCGCGCGCAGGCAAACTTGCCATCGCGAATTGCGCTGCATTCAATGCCGTCTCCGAATCTGATTCTTGATTCAGTATAGGCACAAGCGCCATGACGCCACAAGCAAGGCTTCCTGCCAGAGCGCCAATCGACCTTGCCGTGCGGCAAAGACGCGGGAGGTGCTCGTCAGATTGCCATCGAAGACGGCTGACGGTGATGCTCGCCAAGGGGCTCTGCGGTGACCCGCTCGGGCGCCACGTGCAAATCAGGGGCGCTCGCCGTCTCAAGTTCTGGATCGCCCTCGAACGCCCGGATCATCAGGCATTGGCCAAGGGCCACGGCGGCGAACACAGGAACTGCAAACCACAGGGTTGCAGCACACATCGGCAGCCATGAGCCAAGCGAGCGCAACAAGCCAAAGCCGCGCCGCGACGGCGCAGGCGTGAGCGCGCTGGCATCGATATAGCGCTGTGTCAGCCGAAAGGTCTCTGCAAGGCCGCTTTCGAACGTTGCCGCAACCGACCCGTGGCTCCTGCGCGAGGCGAGTTGCGACTGGCTTCTGAGGAATTCAACGTTGAGCCGCATCTTGCCCTCGTTGATGAGAGCCAGCGCGCGCGGATAGGGTAGCGCCAGCGCGTCTGCGGTCTCGGCGGTGGAAAATCCGAAAAGCAGCGCGAGCACCAGCGCATCGCGAAACACGAGGGGCTGGCGTGCAAGGGCAGCAATCACTGCGTAACTCGCGCGGCTGGCGAACTGCGACATGCGCGTGCGCGCGCCAAGCGTGCGCGCGAGCCGCAAAGCCACGTCCTTGTCGAAGGCGGGCGTGAGCACGTCGATGCGTTTTCTGCGCAGCGCGCGAATAACCTGGGCGCGGGCGACGTGCACGCGCCCGAGCGGGTCAGAAAGATCGCTGCGCACCGTGGCAGACGCAGAAAGCCTGCGGGCAAGGTGGTCATCGCCCACCGACCAGAGGCAAAAGAGAAAGGCGCGGGCCTCGTTCTTGCGCTGCACGGCGCGTGCATCGACATCGCCCGCGCGCGGCGCCAGAAGAGCTGCGCCAGCCATACCCGGCTGCGATGGCGTGGTCATTTCTGCATTCCGGCAAAGAGCTGCTTCAGATGCCTGCGGCGATAGTCAAGGGGGCTGACACCCGTCTTGGCGCGGATGATCTGGCTGAAATACGACTGGCTCGAAAAGCCGCACTGCTTGGCGATTCGACCGAGCCGCTCTGGCGTTGAGCGCAGCATCTTCAACGCCATGGCAACGCGACGCTCGCGAACAAAGACTGCAATCGACTTGCCCGAGTTCTCGCGCACCAGGCGGGCAAGCGACGCACGCCTCAAGCCCACGGCGTTTGCGATGGCAAAGGGCGACAGGTCGCTGGCGAGCCCGGCATCGATCACGCTTGCGACCTTAAGGAAGAGCTGGCTTGACGCACCGGCTCTAAGTCTCAAGTATTCCTCGTTGATGGCGTCCGGCGCCTGCTCGTAGATATCGGCAAGAGCCGGTCCGTCAGGCATGACCGGCGTGCCTTGCACAACCGGTCGCCACAGGACATGTGCCAGCGGCGCAAGCGCAGCGTGCGTCGGCACGTAACTTGGCAAAGGCGTTGGATCAGTCGCTGGCGTCGTCCAGCCTTCGCTTGTCAGGTGCAGCGACAGCTTGAGCGTCTTGGCAAGTTCTGTCTTGACCGATGCGGTCGCGATGTTGGCACGTGGGTCTTGATACATGGGCCTACCTCTGGTTGGGTGATGCGAAATCGGAATAGCCGCGAACATCGCCACGACCGCAATGGTCACTCACCGCCAGGGCGAGCGTCGTGCTGATGGCGCAAACGCAAGGCGCGCTTCGCGAAATGGTCGCGAGCTGGCCCGCTGCAGGACGGCGTCGCGAGCGGCGCGACGCGGCAGTGCAGGTCCTGGTGCAACGCTCAAGTTCGGTTGGCATCGGATCGGATGCAACACCAAGGTGGTGTCGCGAAAAAATGGCATCGGCGGACACATTGCAAAGCCGATGCCAGTTCACATCCGTCGCTGCGGATTCAATTCAAGATGCTGATTACAAATGATCTTTTACAAGGCTCGCGGTGACCTTGCGAGATCTCCCGGCGCCATGGCGCAAGAGCTTGCTGCAAAGCTCGTCGACAAGCTTTGCAGTCATGCGCAAAGCGCTGCAGCTCGCTAGTGACTGCATAGCGGCGCAAGCGCCGCAGGCGCGATCGGGTGGCCGGCGCTATCGATGACAAGCAGAACGGCAACGCGCCTATCGACGCTGCAGTAGGGAACGTAGCCGATGCCATCCTTGCTCTGTTCGATGAAGCGAATCACGGCTTCATCTGAACTCGCGACAAAAGGCGGCGTGATGCCATGAAAGTACATGTCGTTCCAATAGGCTTCGCTGGCCTCGATCGGTTCGGAGAAAACCGCAAGCGAGAAATCGCGCCGTACCGGATCGCTCGCGGGCAGATTGATCGGCACGATCTTGCCGCCGTCGGGCCAGAGCAGGCGCTTGCGCCGAAAGATCAGGGCGAGATCGCTGAGCGTCACGCTGCGCTTGGCATCAGCGAGCGGCACGATGACGGCAATCGGTTCAGCCGCTCTTGCGAGCATCGGCGCTGCCACCCCGGCCACGACGAGGCTAAGTCCGCTGATGATTGCGCGATAGCGCATGTCCTAGAACAGCAGCGAGATCGAAGAAAGCACTCCGATCGGCGCTCGGATCGCCCCATTGCTGCCGTCGACGAACTCGATCTTCATGACGATGTTGGGCTGGTAGCGATAGGTCAGGCCGACAATATTGAGCCTGACCGTTGGCGGTGGCGGCGGCAACGGCGGCAGCGGTGGCTGTGCGCCGCCAGGAAGGCCAAGGGCATAGGCCAAAAACGCGTTTTGGGACCCGGGGATCGGACCGACCGAATTGAACAGCTCGAAGCGATAGACGGCGAAGAGCTTCGGCGCGAGCGGTGCCACGCCCTGAAGGAAGAAACCCCGCTCGTTGCCTTCGGAAGTGGATTCGGAGAGGCGATAGATCAGTTCACCGGTGGCCTCAAAGCCATCCCTTTGCCAAAGAAAATCTGCGCCAAGCAGGTTCTTGACTTCATGCTGTTCGCTTCTTTGCTCGAAGCTGGCAAGCGAAGCACCGATTTGCAAACTGTCCGAGACGGTCACGTTGGCGCGCACGCCAAGTGCATTGCGAAACGGGTCGACATTGGGCGCAGGCCTTAGGTCACCGTCTTCGGCAGCGTAAAAGTTGTAATCGACGTCCTTGCCAAGGAGCGACACGGTGCCAAGCGCCATCACGCCTGTGGCGCTGGTCGGAAAGGCGATTTCGGTCACGAGCGGTCGCGAGGTGGTCCACACCAGGGGATCGGCGTGAACCTGATTCCAGCGACCAATCGGCGTTAGGAACTTGCCGCCGCGCAAGGTGACGTCCGCGCTCAGTGCATAGTCTGCATAAAGACGCTCGAGCGAGAGGTACTGGGGCTCCTGCGCGTCGTAGGACCCCTGGGCGGTCAAGCCGCGCTGCAGATCGATTTCGGAGAAAAACTTGAGCGGCGAATCGTTCTCCCACCAAAGAAGAAGACTGGCATTGCTAATCGAAAAGAGCGGCGCGCCATGTTGCGAATATTCACCGGTAACATAGCCCCCCACGGTCAGGTCGGTGCCTGGCACCTGCAAGCCGCGTCCTGGAACGTAGTCAGACGACGAGGGATCGAGGTCCCCCGCGCATGCCGCCTGACAGAAGAAAAACGACGCGAACACGATTGCGGCGACCCACCCTGATCGTCTTGCAACGTAATCGCCGCACTTACAATTTTTGCAAAATTTGAACTTGATAATCACGCCGTTCACTCGATCGCTGAATTCAGACGATCATAGCAGCGCACTCATCACACACTTCCTGACGCCGTGAGTATTCGCCGAACGCTGCTGCTTGCATTTCTACTTGTCGGTCTCGGACCTGCTGCGCTTTTGACCTATCTCGCCTTTGAGCGCGCGCAAGACGCGATGCGCACGGAGATCGAACGAAACATCACGGTACAAGCCGCCTCGCTTTCGACGGAAATCGATCGCATTCTGTTTGAGCGTCTCGAGAATTCGGCGACCTGGAGCCGGCTCGATGTCATGGAAGATATCCGTATCAGCGATGTCGACAAACGACTGTCACTGTTTTTATCCGAGCTCAAGTCCGGCTATGGTCCGGTCTACCAGGAACTGTATTGCACCGATGCCACCGGACTCAAGGTCGCAAGCAGCAATGCCGCCCTCATCGGCGAGCGCGTCACGCCCTCGCCGGGCTGGATCAGCACGATGTTTCCGCGCGCCGATCTGTCGATGGAATCTTCACCACGCGGACCCCTGGGCTCGCCCACGCTTGCCATTCGTGCGCAGGTGGCGCCCGCCCTTGGCGATCGTTCGCCGGGCGAACTGACGCTGCTTTTTGACTGGCAGGAACTGCAAACCCTGCTCGACCAGGCTGCATCGAACGGCCGCTCGATTGCCGTCCTCGACCAGACTGGACGCGTCATCGTTGCATCCGAGGGCCTGCACGCAAAGGACGTGGTGATGACGCAGCGGCTTGCCGATTGGGTGTCCAAGGACAAGCGCAACGCGGCCTTGATCCGCCTTGGCGCGCCCATCGAGAAGGGCGAAGTGATCGTTGGCACGGACCAGGTGCGCGACTATCGCGGATTTCATGGCTTTGGCTGGTCCACCGTGGTCATCGAGCCCCTCGACATCGCGCTTGCGCCCGTGCGTCGCATGGCCGTGGTCTTTCTCAGCCTGCTTCTGGTCGTTGCTGCATTGACGGTCGTCGTCGCCCTCTGGGCAACGCGCACGCTGGGTCAGCCGATCATCTCACTGACGGCGTTTACAAGGCGCTTCATGCACAACCAGGAACTGATCGACCTGCCACGAGCGAAAGGCGAGGTCGGCGAGCTGACCTCGTCGTTCGTGCTGATGATCGAGGAAATCGCGCGGTCACGGCAAAAGCTCATCGACAGCGCCAAGCTCGCCGCGCTAGGCGAAATGGCCGCCGTGCTGGCGCACGAAATCCGCACGCCGCTTGGCATCGTCAAGTCGTCGGTGCAACTGCTCCATCGCGAACCGACGCTTGCCGCCGATAGCCGCGAGCTGCTCGGATTCATCGAAAGCGAAACCGAGCGCTTGAATCGACTGATCTCGACCTTGCTCGACAGTTCGCGGCCGCGCCAGCCGGTGATTGCTACGCTCGATGTCAATGCGCTCATCAGAAAATGCAGCGCCATGCTTGCCTCGCAGGCGGAAAAAAAGGCGATTCTGATCACCGAGCGCCTCTGTGCTGGCGAGTTGTTGGCACAAACCGACGGCGAACAGCTAACGCAAGTCATTCTCAATCTGCTGCTCAATGCGATCCAGATCGTGCCCGAGGGCGGTCACATCGAAATCGGCAGCGTGCCCGGCCGCGAGTTTGTCGAAATCAGCGTCGCCGACGATGGGCCCGGGATTGCCAGCGAGGATCGCGAGCGGATTTTCGAGGCCTTCTTCTTTCGTCGTGAAGGTGGCGTCGGACTTGGCCTTGCCGTCGTGAAACAGATCGTGCACGCGCACGGCGGCCAGATCGAAGTCGGCCAGAGCACCCTGTCGGGTGCACTCTTCCTGATCCGCCTGCCAGCCAGTCCGAAAGGAGACAGATAGTGCGCAAACACGTGCTGGTCGTCGACGACGAGGCGTCGATGCGTCGCGTCCTCGAAATCATGTTGAAGAAAATGGATTTCATCGTGCACGCCGCGGCGCACGGCATCGAGGCGCTGGCACTGCTTGACGAGCTCGCCATCGATCTGATCATTACCGACTTGCGCATGCCGCAGATGAGCGGGCTCGAGTTCCTCGAGGAGCTAACGGCAAGGGGCGAGACGGCACCCGTGATCGTCATGACCGCACACGGCACGATCGATACCGCAGTCACGGCCATGAAGCATGGCGCATCGGACTATCTCTTGCGCCCGTTTGATATCGAGGTTCTGGAACTTGCGATCTCAAGAGCCATGCACACGCAAGACGTCAGCCGCGAGAACCTGTTCTTGCGCCAGCAGGTCGATCACGGCTGGGAAGGCTTCATCGGCAAGAGCAGGAAAATGCAGGATGTCTACGCCTTGATCCAGCAGGTCGCGCCGACCAAGGCCTCGGTCATGATCACCGGCGAGACCGGCACCGGCAAGGAGCTCGCAGCGCGCGCGATTCATCGCGCCTCGCCGCGCGCCGGCAAACTTTTCGTGCCGATCAACTGTGCCGCAATTCCCGCTGAAATCCTCGAGAGCGAATTGTTCGGCTATGAGAAGGGCGCCTTCACCGGTGCCGCCAAGGAGCGCATCGGCAAATTCGAGCTCGCGAATGGCGGCACGATCTTCCTTGACGAAATGACGGAAATGCCTGTCGCCCTGCAGGCCAAGCTGCTCCGTGTCCTGCAGGAGTCTTCGCTGGAAAGACTGGGCAGCAATGTCACCGTGCCGCTGGATATTCGCGTGGTGGTTGCAACCAACCGCTCGCCTGCGCTCGCGCTTGCCGACGGTACCCTGCGCGAGGACCTGTTTTATCGCGTCAACGTCGTCACCATCGACCTGCCGCCGCTACGCGAACGCAGCGAGGACATCGCCATGCTGATTCGCCACTTCTACACCAAGCACACCGGCAAACCGGCCCCGCTCGAATGCATCACGGCCGAGGCCGAACACGAACTGCGTGCCTATGCCTGGCCTGGAAACGTCCGGGAACTGGAAAATGCCGTCGAGCGCGCCGTGATCCTGAATCGAAGCCTGCCGCTTCGGCTCGAGAACTTCTTTCCTGTCTCGCAAAAGGCGAAAGCCGATGACTTAGCCGCAAGCGGCCCGCAATCGATGGTCGATGCCGTCGAGCGTCTTGAGAGGGCGATGATCGTGCGTGCCCTCGCGGAGGCTGCAGGCAACAAGGCGCGCGCTGCGGCCCTGCTTGCGATCAGCGAGCGCACGCTCTGGTACAAGATCAAGAAGTACCGCATCGAGGGCTCGTAGGCGACGGCTCAGGCTAGCGCCAGGCGATAGCGCAAGGCGACGATGTCCATGCCGGCCAGGGTGTCGTCCTCGGCCTGGCAAAATTTCCAGCCGCGAGATTCGTAAAAGCCGATGGCCTCGGTGTTGCTGTCAAGAACAAGCAGGTTCAGGCTTTTCGCGCCCCTGGCTTTTGCCCATTGCTGGGCCAAGGCAAGCAGGGTCGTGCCGAGGCCCTGGCCCTTCACGGCCGGACGTGCGTGCAGGTTGTCGATATACACGCTGCCCTCGCCATCGGGCATCTCCATGCAGACGAAGCCGCAAGGGCTCGCCTCGTGAAAGGCGATCAGGACTGTGCCAGCCCCGGCCAGAAGTTCAGGCAGGCGTTGCCGCCAGTGGCTGCTACGCTCGCCGTACACGCCGTGATCGAGATAGGCTGCGGGCAGCATGCCGCGATAAGTCGCGGCCCAGCTCTCGGCGTGCAGCCTTGCGATGAGCTCACAATCGGTGGCTAGCGCCTCGCGCACCGTGATTGCCAGCGCGGCGGCGCGCGCTCCACTCAAGGCGCAACCCTGAGCGCGACATGCCACTTAAGCCTGGCGTCAACCGGCACGCCCGGGCAGCGCAGCCTCTTCACGGCTGCGACGACGGCGTCGTCGAAATAGGGTTGGCTGCTCGAGCTCACCACGATATCGATGGGCTCACCGCTTGCGGCAACCGAGAAGCCGACAGCGATGTCGGCGTTGCTCACGCCCGCGCGTACCGCGGCGATCGGATAGACAATCGATGCGGCGACTTCGCGTGCATTGGGGCACGCACTTGCGACATCGATGCTTCGCATCGGCGCCAAATCGCCGGCCGGCCCCTCGCGCGCATGGGCGCTTGCCGCACCGGCACAGGCCAATGCAAGTGCCGCGCAACTCAAAAACGTCCGCAAAGGGCTCATGGTGCAAAATTCCCGGGCATGCCGTTTCGAGAGGCGCGAGGCCGGATAGTTCAGCGCCGCCGCACATCGCGGCCCCCGAAAAAACCCGTATCAAGGCCGGAGGGGACCCGCAACTAGCGGCGTGCGCTGAATGCGCTGCCAAGCAGATCGCGCTCGAAGTAGCGCCCGCCGTCTTCACCGCGTGCAAAGCGATAGAGCGCCGAGGTGTAAATGGTGTGCAGCGTACTGCTCACGAGCAGCGAGACGGTGAAGCAAAGCACGCTTAGCACGGCAAGCAGAAAACCAAGCGCAACGTGGCCGCCGGCAAAGGCCAAGACGGTCAGGATGAAACCGGTCAGGACAATTGCAACCGTAAAGATGCCGGTGACGAAACTGATGCCGGCATTGCCGATCAGATTCTCGCCCCAGCTTTTCTTCATCAGTTGCACGCTTTCCGAAATCGCCTCGAGGGGTCCGAGCGCCTCGCGCGCGAGGATCGGCACGACCAGCATCGTCGCAATCGAGAACGTGACGCCGAAGATTCCCGCGATGATGCGCCCGATGAGATCGACCCGCTCCTCGATCATGCGCAGCAAGGCGCCAACTGTCGCTGCGATGAGGCAGTAGCCAACGATCGCAGGCAGCCGCTGCCAGGCGATGGCAAGCCCGTCGCCAACCGATGCCGGGATGCCGTCAAAGCGCTTGAGCGCGACTGCGGCCAGCGCCGTATTGAAGAACGTGCCAATCGAATACATGATGAGGTAGAACACAACCAGGCCGACAAAGCCGGTGCCGCGATGCATGCCTGGCACGGCCAGGGCATGCGCGGCATGCACAATCGCCCAGACCGGCAACGCAAACGATACGGCGACAATCGCCGTGACGGCTGTGGACATCACGGGAAAGACGAGAAGGGCCTTGTCATCGACAAGCAGGTCCCAGCATTGACCGACAAGACGCCAGCTGCGCGAGAATCGTTCGAACATTGCGGGTCCCTTGACTGAAAAACCGAAGGCGGCAGGAAACTATACTAATGTTGCTCCTTTCGCCGTTATGGCGCCAGTCATTTCCCAACCAAGGCGACTCATGTCCGACGCGCTTCCCACGCTACAGCACCTGAACGAACAGCTGCGCAGCCGCAAAGTCTCAAGCGAGTACCTGACCCGCGAGGCGCTTGAGCGCGCGGAGTGGCCAGACGGTGAAGGCGCGCGCACCTTCATTCACCTTGACCGCCAGGGTGCCCTGGCCCAGGCCAGGGCGAGCGACACCTTGCGCGAGGCGGGCATCGATCTCGGGCCCCTGATGGGACTGCCGATTTCGGTGAAGGACCTCGTCGATGTCAAGGGTCAGGTGACGCGCGCGGGTTCGCTGGTTCTGGCGAGCGCCCCCAAGGCGAGTGCCGATGCACCGATCGTGACGCGGCTGCGCAGGGCGGGCGCGGTGATTCTGGGGCGCACCAATATGGTCGAATTCGCCTACTCGGGTCTGGGCCTGAATCCCCACTACGGCACCCCGCGCAACCCTTTTGAACGTTCACTCGGACGCGTGCCAGGCGGATCATCGTCGGGCGCTGCGATTGCCGTGACGGATCGCATGTGTGCCGCCTCGATTGGCACCGATACCGGCGGATCCGTGCGCATCCCGGCCGCCTTTTGCGGCCTGACCGGGTTCAAGCCGACGGCCTCGCGCGTGCCGCGTGAAGGCGTACTGCCGCTTTCCGTGACGCTCGATTCGATCGGCCCGCTCGCGCCCTCGGTCAGCTGCTGCGCAACGCTCGATGCGGTCCTTGCCGATCGCGCCGAGATCGCCCACATCGCTCCAAGGCCCCTTGACCGGCTGCGCTTTCTGGTCGCGGCCAACATCCTTTGCGACGAGCTCGATCGTGACGTTGCAACAGCGTTCGGGCGTGCACTCTCGCGCATCTCGGAGGCGGGCGCCGAAGTCGTCGAAGTCGCCATTGCAGGCATCGACACGCTCTACAACGAGATCAATCCGTTTGCCAGCTTTTCACCCGCCGAAGCCTTCGCCTGGCATCGCCAGCTGCTCGCCTCGCACCGCGAAAAATACGACCCGCGGGTGGCCGCGCGCATCGAAAAAGGCGCGCAACTGAGCGCCGCCGACTATATCGATCTGATTGCGCTGCGCGCCGCGTTCATGCGCAGCATGAACGCCAGCCTGCAAGGCTTTGACGGTCTTTTGATGCCGACCGTGGCCTGCATTGCCCCGCTTATCGCTCCGCTTGCCGATGACGCCCAATACTGGCAGGCCAACGCTTTAGTGCTGCGCAACACCAGCATGGTCAACTTCCTTGACGGCTGCGCCGTGACGCTGCCGATGCACGAACCCGGGGCGGCCCCTTGTGGGCTGTCGCTCGCCCACGTCGGCCACGAGGATGCGCACGTCCTGGCCTGCGGCATGTCGCTTGAGGCTGTCTTGTCGCGCTAGCCTCAGACCCGCTCGATGAGGATGGCAATGCCCTGGCCAACGCCGATGCACATGGTGCAAAGCGCGTAACGCAGACGGCGCGACTGCAATTGATGCACGGCAGTAGTGACAAGGCGCGCGCCGCTCATGCCAAGCGGATGGCCAAGCGCAATCGCGCCGCCCTGGGGATTGACGCGCTCATCGTCATCGGCAATGCCGAGCATGCGCAA
>Ga0116229_10003932_pt1 | contig 24424 bp, 23 predicted proteins | sample S1TSphgellanicum_3_FD_87313 | JGI IMG/M metagenome (GOLD analysis project Ga0116229, IMG submission 87313) | Host-associated microbial communities from peat moss isolated from Minnesota, USA - S1T2_Fc - Sphagnum magellanicum MG | ecosystem: Host-associated > Plants > Peat moss > Unclassified...
TCCCAATGTGTTCACACTATGTTCCCCCTCAAGTTGTCAAGATGTTTCTGAAGTTCCCAATGTGTTCCCTAAGACATTCCTATAGGCACACCCCCTCATGATAGATAGAAGTGTGATAAGTATTATTATTAGAAGCGTGCTAAGCACTCCATACTTATAGAAGATGGAGCCACTTTCACAATAAGGATAAGGATTCTCACACATCCTTTTGTATTGGTGACTCCCTACTACCTAGGTCGAAATCAGCTTGTTTTTTTTTTTCTCACCACCTGAAAAAAACACCCAATTAAGGTACACCAATGCAAAAACGAAAGAGTAAGTCAGATTTTTAAGTCATTGTGTCAAAAAGTGAGTTATGGCTAAAAGAGAAATATTTATATCAATATAGGAAAAATAAAGTAGCCGGAAACTACCTGTCATCGTTTTTTTTATTCATATCTGTGATGTCAAAATTTTGGCAAAACTTCCCCCGGAAATAGCTATAGTGGTCGAAAATTACACTAGAAAAACACATTTCTCCAAAATTTCCCAGACTTTTTTTTTGTCAAAAAACAACTGAAAATTCTCTCCCCAAAAAAAACACTGCCACCTACTCAAGTGGATGCAACCCGGGCCCAGGACGCCCATAGAAGTTGTGAATGCTGGAAGTGGGGAGCTTCCGAGCAGAGGCTCCTTATTGCAGGCAATTATAAAACAGCACTGCATGCTTCTTTTTTTCCTCGTCTGCCATTTGGCTTCATCCATCTTCTTCTGGAGAACAAGGGAGAGTGAAGATTCACTGACACCTTGCATTCCTGGATCTCATAAGAAATCACAGTGCGAGAAACACACTCTGTGCATGCTATGGAGAACATTGTTGTGAGATGGGCTCAGCTGATGATACAGCCGGCTCAATTGAAGATAGTTGCTGCCACAATAGCTGTTTTGATTTTTCTTCATGGTCTTTTCAAGCATTTTTTCCACCAGCACACAAAGTTGAAGAGAGTACCGGGTCCATTCCCGTGGCCAGTGGTTGGAAACCTTCTGACGCTTGGCAAGCTTCCCCACCGTGCTTTGTACAAGTTGTCGAAGAAGTATGGGGACATCATGGAGCTGAAGTTGGGATCTGTTCTCACAATTGTCGTCTCCTCACCAGAGATGGCAAAACAAGTGCTCAAGGATCATGACTTGATATGTGCATCACGTCCTGAAACAATTGCAAGTAAGATCATGTTTGAACAACGTGATATTGGATGGGCACCTTATGGGGATCATTGGCGACACATGCGAAAGCTTAGCACGTTGGAGCTTTTGACTCTCAAAAGGCTCGAAGACTCTAAGAACGTCCGAGATGAGGAGTTATCATGGTTGGTCCATGGGATCTTTGAACATTGTAAGGTAAATGTATTGTTTCACAATTTCAATTTTTGTTTTTTTTCACTACATTTCAAGTGTTGCATGAATATGATACCAAAGCTAGAGAAAGGATCCAAATTGATCAACATTACAATTGAAATAGTTGGATGCATTGCCTTAAGTCTTAGTTTCAATCCTTCTTTTGGAACTAATATCTTCAAGTTTGGGCTTGACACTAGACTGATTGAATTCAAATGAATTCATGGAGTTTCAAAAATCTTATTAGGAGTTTGAACAAATTGCAGGAAGGAAACCCAGTGAACATGCAAACAAGCTTGTCTAGTACCTCCATGAACGTGATCTCACGCTTAATCTTCAAGAAAAGATATTTCAACACAGTGCATAGTGATGAGGAATCTGAGGAGTTCAAGGATATTTTTTTGAAGATCATGAATATAAATGGTGTCTTCAACATTAGCGATTATGTCCCATTCCTAAAGCCATTTGATCTCCAAGGTATTCGACTTGAATGCAACCAAATACTTTCAAAGGTAGATCGATTTTTCAACAAAACTATACAAGAACATCTAACCAAAAAAAAGGAGGCGAATGAATCGAAAGACTTTCTAGATGTCATGCTCTCTCATCGTGGTGTAGATGGTGTTAGTGACAAGCTTGATGAGCTCACAATCAAGGGAGTTGCCATTGTAAGTTGTTCTATGTTCTTATAACTCATCTATAGATTTCCCAAATTATTGGTTTTGAATTTGGTTAATGGTTGTGTTCAATGATTTCAACAATTTGATTTGTGAACTTCATTAATGAACACATCACTATGATCTTTGCATGACTTGTTTGCAATAGGACTAGGTAATATTGCATTCATAACAAGTTCTTTTTGCTTGAATTCAACAACCCACTAATGATGTTCATAAGCTAATTGTGCCACAATTGTGTGTAGGACATTTTCGTTGCAGGAACTGACACAATTGCCACCACAGTGGAATGGGCCCTTGCGGAGCTCATAAAGCATCCAAATGTAATAAAAAAAGCTCAAGATGAATTGGATGATGTGGTTGGCCGAGAACGGTTTGTAGATGAAAATGACATTCCTCAATTGAAATACCTACAAGCTGTAGTGAAAGAAACGTTTCGACTTCATCCTCCAGGTCCCCTATTGATGCCACATGAAAGCAGAGAAGCTTGTGAAATAGGAGGTTATCACATACCTGCCAAAAGTCGCATTTTTGTGAATGTATGGGCCGTTCATCGACATCCATCTGCTTATGAAAATCCATTTGATTTCAATCCTGAAAGATTTGTTGAAAATCTGATTGATTTAAAAGGGATAGATTTCCAATTATTACCATTTGGCTCTGGACGACGTATGTGTCCAGGTTTGAATTATGGTCTTTTGATGGTGCAAATTGAACTAGCCAAGCTTCTTCATAGCTTCACATGGACATTGCCAAAAGGACAAAATCCTCAAGATATTGATATGGGTGAGATATTTGGTATTACAATTCCAAAAAAGAATCCATTGCAAGTTGTGGCTAGTGCTAGGCTTCCCCTACACTTGTACGCATCTAAAAAACTTGATGCATTTATTTAAATTTATAGTTGTTGGGCCACAAGATTAGTTTCAGTAGACTGCAATTGAACTCACCCTAACAATAAGGTTAGCCTTTTCCTTCTAATTAGAGTTCAAACTCCATAACTATTGAGTTGTTGATGATACCATTTGTAGCATGACTTGATATACATTATTTTCTTCTTTTTTTGCATTTTTTGTTTGAATTACTTCGAGATACCTATTTATTTAGATAAGTAGTGAGACACATAGATTTATCAAACATGGTATGAAGTCCATGCAAACTATGTGAGCAATAGATGTTGGAGTATGGGTGGAATATTTTGGTAGCTGATGTAAGCAAACATGACATTCCATTCCATGCAACACATTTTAATGATCATTTTCAGAACCTATTATTATTATTGTCACATACTTAATTTTCATATGTGATGGCAATGGCAAACAATGATTACATGGGAATTGGGGTGAGGGGGGGGGTTGCAACACACATGCCCATGATTTCATAGTCATCACACATGCCTTCCCAACACAAATCTCAAATAGTTCTATTTTTTGCATTTTAGTACAACAATTTAGGCCAATTTAAAAACTTGCATTATTAAATATTTCCAACCTTTCCTTTGGCCCAAATGAATCATTCATTTGATAAAGGCTTTCTGAAAGGTCTCTGTTCATATCTTCAATAGCCCATACAATTTGCCACCTAAAAAATGGAGTCCTAATGCCAAAGAGTACCTCAAGAAAAATGACTAGGAGAGGTTTTGTTGATGGAAATATTCCCCAAGCTCGACAAGATTGTATCTATTTAGGTGCAAACCCTTCATGATTAGCATTCCCTTCATGATTAGCATTGACACCATCACATTAGGACTAGAATCATAATTCAAAACTCCCTATTTGAAATTGAGCACCAACTGAATACCATTGCATGTTAGAAAGACCATGTGGTCATGACGTCATGACATGAAAAACATGCACATCTAACATCTAGGTGTAAGTTACTATAAGCATTTGTTACATTTATTCTGAAACATGTCATCTGAGAATTCAAAGATCAACTAATAACAAGCACATACAAAAAGTTCAACATTGTTTATTTAGAATTAGACTATGAAAAAGTATTTTTGATCAAAGAGTTAGGTGGCAGATGTATAGAGGGGGTTCACAATTTAGACATTTTAGGGGTGGTCAAGTTTTACCAGGTTGTAAGTTCTTCCATAGGTTACAAGGTTTGGATTATTAGGATGATGTTTCACCCAAAACAAGGGCACTAGAATGTCCCAAGTGTGTTTGGAACCTACAATCTCTTGCAAAATGGTCATGAGCCCTACAATTAAGTAACTCATGGCATGTGGCACAAATTGGGAAGGGCAACCTCTATTCTCAAAAGTTGAACTTGTTATTTTGTAAAGGATCCATTTCCCATAATAAGTGAGTTCGTTCACAACCTCATGATTGTCTAAGACACTAAGTTTTGTAAGTACTAAAAATTTCTCAACACTTATAATCCAAGTAAACCTTGACAAAATTGAAAGAATATAGGTGTAAGTTAATATCAAACATCGACCACTATACTAAGTTTATATCACAAGACCAGCAGTGATGGGAAACCTCACCCATGATGCTGGCTAGCTCAAATAAACTTAGAATGGAAAGAGAAGAACAAAAAAAAAATGGGAAGAAAGAAATGGAAAAATACAACATTGGAAAAACCTAAAAAATAAAAAGAGTAAGAAAACAAAGAAAAGGAAAACGGAAAACATTCAGAACAAGAACATTTAGCCCCCAGTCTTGGGCGAGTGGTTGTTTTTTGTTTTTTTTTTTGTTGAGTACTTCCGTATAAGTGAGTAGATTAAAGGTAAACCTTTATGACCTAGTCAAATCTATCATGTGACAAACATAAAGCAAGTAACGTACATTTGTGCATGTTTTTATTTGTGGAGCTTAAATGCCAATGCTTAGTTGTTAAATAAAAGAAGCCTTTTTTGTTTTTTTAAACAAAAAACAAAAAAATGGGGTTTCTGCAACAATTATGTCGTCATATAATATAATGTGTGTAGGTGAAGGAACAATACATATATTTGATGCTCACAACAATAATGTCTCGTTCAACAAACCCAAGCTATGTACTAGAGTGAACCAGCACCCACTAGTGCACCAACATGGATGGATCACCACTGATAGGTTTCTCTTTTCTATCCTTCCACCATCCCAAGTTGACTTTTGATTCTTTGGTCTTTCTTAGTGTTAATCTCAGTTTTTTCTTGCAACTTTATTTTCTCCACGCCCCCTTCCCATGTTTTTTTTCTCTTGATCTTAATTAGTTATTTTCTTTTCTTTTCTTATTTTTTGCTTTTGAAACTTTTCCCACCCACCCACTTACTCATCTATATATTTAAATTAAAAGTAGACTCTTCCCCATCTACCTCCTCACCTATAAATTCAAAATGTGTTACTTTCATCCCCACCCACCTACCCCCCCCATCTATTTATCTACCTACCTACCCTTCCACCTTCCTACCTATCAACACTTTAAGTAGGTACCTACCAAACCCCACCTACAACACTACACCTACCTACTTGGTTGCCACTCAAGTAGACCTTCAACAGTCAACAACAATGAAGAAAAAATAAAATGAAGATATTGCATGGAACTTGGTCTTGTTCATTCAAACAAATAAATAAGGGCATGATTAAAGTATTTGACACCCCTTATATAAGGGTATTGCAAGTTTTGCTCAAAGTGTTTTCCACAATGGGGGTATTATAAATCAAGTGGATAATCAAAGCAATACCAAGCTCCAGTTCAATTCAAATGCATTTCATGCATATTGTACTGAAGTTCATAAAACAAAATATTCAATGAATGTGTAATACCCCTCTCCGGGTATCCCAAAAATAGTTTGGGCTCCATATCATATCTTTTGAAACTTGGAGAGGTATTGTACATAGCCCTAACAAAACCTAGAAAGAATGCAATGCCCTCGTTGGGGTACTTTGTAAACACCATGGGTTGAATTATTTTGGTCTAGGCTACCAAAAGGGTATATTGTTCATGTCCATGAGGATTCAATGAACATGCAATACCCCTTTCAAGCTATCCCATAAATATATTGGGCTCCATAACATATATTTTGAAACATGGAGAGGTATTGCATAGCCCTACCAAAACCTACAAATAAACTAATACCCTCATTAAGGTATTTTGTAATTAAACACCATGGGTTGATTTATTTTGGTCTACATTATTGGAGGGGTATTTTCATGCCCAAAATTACTCAATACACATGAAGTACCTTTCATTGGGTATCCCAAAAATACATTGACCTCCATAACCTATCTTTTGAAACTTGGAGGATTATTACATAACCGTACCAAAACCTACAAGAAGAGCAATACCAAATTGTTTGAGGTATTCAATAAACATCATGGGTTGAATTATTTTGGTTTAGACTATCAAAGGGGCATTGTTCATGCTTAGGAACACTTAATGCACATGCAACAACCTTCTAGGATATCAAAAATCCTTGGGGTTCTATAACATACCTTTTGAAACTTGCAAGGGTATTGCATAGTTGTACCAAAACTTAAAAGGAAAACAATACTCACATCATATTGTGATAATAGCATAAATTATGAAACAAAATGATATTTCAAAAATACTTATTCCATGTTCAATATATCATGCCCTACATATTAAATCAAGTAAATGAAAGTATTGCAAAGTTGGTCACATTGATGGTAGAAGGGGTTTAATTGGACAAAATTAAAGAGTTTAATTGCAATACCTCCGTTGCAATGTGATAATTCATTAACCATGAAACATACAAATATTTTTAAAATATTTGATCCCCCCCAATATATCATGAAATTCATGTTTTCAAAATAATTGTTCATCTTACAATATGATTTAACATATATAAAATGAATGTAATGCAACATTGGTCACATTGATGGTACATGGGTTTAAGGTTTAATGTAAAATTTACTATTTAATGTTAAAATTATGAATTTGTCAAAATCAAGAAATTAAAAGTTCATTCTTAAAATTTCTTTGATGATGTACATATTTATGTTTTTCCCTCTTAAAGTTGTAAACTCATTATATATATAAGTTTTAAATTTAATAAAATTCTAATGCATGTTTAAAAAATTAATAAAAACACATGATTTTCCATTTTTTTATAATGGTTCACATTTTAAAAATGATATATTCCATATATTAATCCTATGTATGATTGAAATTTTTTTTGAATTTTTTCGAGATATAATAAATATTTTTTTGCCTATGATAATTATATTATAGATATTTTATTTTTTTATTTTATAAAGATATAACACAAATCCTTATGTAAATTTTTTTTTATTATGTATAATATTGGCTTAAATATTGGTCTAAATATATTGTTGTTTATAACACATCGAGTAATACATTATATATAATTAATAATATTATGAATTATATTGTTGATTCATTTTTATACATATAATATTTTCATATTTATTTAAAATAGGATAAAGTTTTATTTAAATTATATATTAAATTTAAATTATATATATACCCATGGTCATGTATAGTGCAATTTTTTTTATGAACTTTATTTTTAATGAGAATTAAAGAGATTCCAAAAAATAAGTTATTTACATTGTATATTTTATTAATGCCATTGAATTGAATATTATTTCTATTTAAATTGAAATTTAATTTATAACATATCAAATAATGCCATATATGATCAATAATTTTGTGACACTTTGAACAAAGTTCTAAAGGGAATTGCAATACCTTCATTTCATTGTGATAATTTCATTACCCATCAAACAAATTAAAACTTTTTTGCATATTTAGTCTATGGCCAATATATCATGCAATGTACATATTATATCAAGTAAATGAAGGTATTGCAAAATTGGTCACATTGATGGTAGAAAGTTATTTGAACAAAGTTATAAAATATAAATGTAATCCATGCATCGTAATGTGATAATTCCATTGACCATGAAACATAAGAATATTTTTTAAAAAATTGATCGATTGGAAATATATAATGAAATTCATATTTTGAAAATGATACGTTCACTTTACATTGTACAATATAACTTCCTATATATAAATGAAAAAAGTTCAAAATTGGTCACATTGAATGTATAAAGGTTTAGGGACAAATACATCAAATTGGGCACAAATTAGTCACAAATGTTTTTTTTCCCTTATATATGATTATATATATCAAGGTATTGCAAAATTGGTCGCATTGATATAGGAGGGTTTAAGGTCAAATTGGTAACAAATATTTGTTCACATGTCTATATGATAATTTTTAAAAAGAAAACCAAATATTATTACATAAATATATGTTGAATTGATTTTTTATGTTTTTGGTCACACATTGAAAATCAAATATAAAAATTTGGCATTACTTATTTATTGGTAATTTTCCCCAATTCTAGCAATTGAAATGTCAACTTGTTGTTAAGGGTTAACTAGTTATTATGCACCATGGATCATTGAACACCCACAAAATTCTATTGCAATTCATAGGTTCAAACATCATGGGTTTGGAGTTAAATTTGCAGAAAACCTTTTGATCACAATCCCAAAATAAATATGTAAATATTTAATCATTGCTTTTGATTGATAGCTTGTTATTTACAACTTTTACAAGTGTGGATATATACTGGAATTCTAACGAGAAGTTCTCACAATAACAACAACATTTTGATGAATTTTAAAAGCTCAACTTTCTACTTTTGTGTTGAGACCTTGTGTTTAAAACTTCATGAGAGATGAGCTAGTAGTTTAGTTAGTGGTATGTATGGCTTTCACTAATTCTACAAAACCTCCAAGTCTCATTTCAAGTCTTAGTTTTAAACATGGAAAAAATCCCTCTTCCAACATATGGTTTATTGGAGCGGTCACATGCTTTGTGTTTTTTTAATGTGAAGATTTTTGAAATGTCATGATCCAAGTTTAGAAGTCTAATGAACTCCAAATGGAATGTAGGTGGACATAGGGTGGTTGGAAATTTAATGCAGACAAAGTTGAAGTGAGGTGTACATTATAAATGACGTGCAAGTGGAACCAAAGTTGAAGGCACTTGGTCAATGTTGGAATTTATATTATGGATTTTGGGTGGAATGAAAGTGAATCTAGAATGATCCAAATGGAACCAAAATGAAACATAAGTGGAATGTTAATGGAACTTTAATGGAATTTTGGTGGGGCTGTATGTGGAAGCAATATTTTTTTAATAAGGTAGTTGTTAATAAGTAGGCAAGGCAATACCTAGGTAGTTGTCATTTTCATGCATTAATTGATGTGTGTGTTTGTTGATTGGTAAATTTATAGTTGATATGTTGATACATCTAGTTCAGACCAAATTAAAATTATTTTCATTGGCTTTAATTTATGTTGATATTGTTGAAGTGCTTAGAATTTGTGTCATTTCAATGATGTTTGGGTGGGTTGTAACTAAACCTTAATGGATTTAAAGTGGGACATATGTTGACTCAAAGTAAAATATCTAGGTGGGTTTTTAGCAAAGTCAATGTGTTGCATTTGATGGGCAATTGTCACTAAGAAAGTAGGGACATTTAGTTGTTATGACAATGTTGATGAATTGGTGGGTCTTTATGTTTGTTGCCTTAGGCATATGAATGGTTTGTATATGTTTTTTTTTCAATAAAATTGCCACCTACACCAAAGGTGATGTAGACAATGGGAAGGCTATAGACATTAACGTAGGGAAGGGACAAAACCATAACACAAAGAAGTCCTTCTCCATATCTAGGGTTCAATTTGATAGAAGGAGTGAATTCGGGATACTTGGAGACATGGAGGTATTCTTTACATATGTTACACGTCCATGTGATAACCAAGAGTCAAATACCCAATTGGTGGGATATACCATTATCCATGTTCAAATTATTATGCTTGATAGTCGAGAATAAAGGAAGATTAGGATGACAACTAAAATAAAGTCAACATCAAGCTTTGGTGGTGAGTGACATTTTGGCCCCATTGCCAAAAAATAGACTACCATTAATTAATGATTCAAATCCAAATAAAAAAATCAATTGGTTTTTGGTGGGTCCTTAGGTTCATTTGATTAGTTCTATGGAAATTACATTGATAGTGGGTATATTATAGGCGTACACCAAAAATTAACTTGAATTTTTCTAATTGCCCAAAGATCATATTCCTTTGAAAATTTCTACAAATGCCTATTCCACTAAAAAATAAATGGTGACACTAGAGCATATTTTTAAAATATTTCATCCATGTCAAAAGCCATATTCTTAGACACACACAAGAATATTTTGTCATGTCATCAAGATCCACATGGCATTCCATTGCTCCAATTTAAAGGAATTTACATGGTTCCAATGTGTGAAATCTCCCATTCCAAACGTATTTAGATTAAATACCAATCATGATATTTAACTATTAAGATAGTTCACATGAATTTTAATTGTTTTAATTGTATAATAAAATACCTTTTTTATCATCTTAAAATCATGTGAGGTTTGGCAAATGGCATAAAGGTTTCATAATTTCCTCCCAAAAGGTGGACCCAAAAAACAAACATGAAGAAAACCTAATGATATGGACAACCAAGATCCATGTTAAGTAGAATGGAGTTAATTACTTCAATGAGAGGAAAAGACCTAATCATCTTTATTTATTTATTTATTATAAATAAAAACCTTATGATATTAACAACATTTGATTGCTAAAATTTAATATTGAACACATAAAACTACTTAATTATTCATAGGATTTAAAACAACATTTGCAAGTAGATTTTGTGACTGTTCTAGCATTTGTAAATGTTTTAAAATCACTAGTTCCATGCAAATGGTCCATTACACTTTCATGATAACAATAAATGCACAAATTGAATAGACATCTATAAAAATGTGACCATTGGAGATGCATGCAACCGTGGAATATTTTACACATCGAATTTTGTTTTTGTTGTGAACTTCACAAGGTCAATTAAAATAACCCAATTATTAATTCATTTTATCATTTGCAACATGTCATCATATCCATATCCATGACACTCTTGTCAAACACTGCCAAACTTGGACTTGTACCTGTTTGTAGAATTTTTTTTGAAAAGTGTAGATGTAGAGTACCAAGCAAAAGTTGAATATTAGGCATCTTCTAATCACTTCTAGGATTAAAAGATATGTGGGATGGTGATAAAAATGTTTATCCCAAAGTTTATGAATAGCTTACGACAACCACTTGAAAATAATTGTTACCTTGTGGATGGCAGAAATCAAACAAGGTAAAATATGATTAGGAGAATGGTAGAGATTCAACTTGAAGTAGAATGCAGATGGCTAGTGAGTTGGATATGATGAAAAAGTTTCATTAGTTTGAAGATTCAAATTACTTTTGGAGAGAAAGAACTTAGGATGTAGTTTTAGAAATTAAGGATTTTTGGGAGATTTTTCTTTTCACATAAAAAAATTTAGATAGTTGTTGTAGAATAAAATAAATACAGTGAATAGTTAGAGTTTTGTTCTGTTTCAAACCACATATTTTCTTGTTTTCCATTTTGAATTTCTAAATTTAATACTACATATGTTTGATATATTCAATTCTAAGCAAAGAAAATAGTGAAACTACTACAAATTGTTGTGTTTTTCTTACTAAATTATGAATCCTAATAAAAAAAATTGATTATTAAGGATAATAGAAAATCTGGAAATAAGGAAACAATAATTTTAATAAAAAAATGTGTGAACACAATTTACAGAAAAATTAACATGAATAAAACCACATATTATGAATGTTATAAGTACTTTTGAAATATAATTTGCATTGTTCTATTAGTAGGCAAAAGGCAATTCTAGATAAAATGTGCACCTACCAATAATCCATGGTCAACACACCTAATGAACCAAAATTTCAAAATGTGGTTTCACCAATAATGTGATTACCTACTTGAATTTGCAAACATGTCAACTTTTTCACTTGTATAACATATATGTTGATTGTGCCAAACCCACAACATTATAGCAAGTTTTCTCACAAACTTCGACACCATGAATAATGATGAACTTTCATTTCTTAACATTAGCTTTCAAGTGCAATTGTCGTGGGATGTCAAGACCATAAACCTTTTGATTTTCATAAAACATCTTCCAAAACTCTTTTATCACATTTAACATAATTTTTTCATGTGGTAAGTATTGGCAATAATTCAAGGAATAACAAACAATAGTTCCAACATTGGAAATGGATTCTTCAAACAACAGTTTGTCCATCCTTAACATGGAAACATTAGAGTCCAAGGCCTTTCTTTTTATCTTGTGAAAGGTATATTGTTTTTTCTTAATACCAATTTCACCTTCTACATCTACATAAGATATATGACTATTGTCATAGGATTTGAAAAAAGCTTTCAAAGAATGTTCTATGACAATGGTCACTTCCAAATACTCATTATTGTCAATATGTCATTAAGGCAAAACAAGTTAAGCAATCCAACATGATCTTTGCCCAAATCATCATCAAGTGTTGCCTCCTTTGGGTTAGATGCAATTACTTGCTCTATAGCAACAAAAATAATTTCAACATCTACAACACCACATTTATTCCTCTCCAGCTACATGATCTTAATGAAGGTACATTTGTGTTGCTACCATGATCACTTCTTCCAAGAATATGTAAGTTGTTTGCCACAACATTACTATGCCCATTAGAACTTTCATCAATCTTGTGGGAATCACTAACTCTACATTGACACCAACCATGCAAAGTTAAGCATTATTGTAATGGCAATCATAGTTAGTATGGTGAGTTCTTATTTTGCTAAGTGGGTTGTTTTACAAAATGGAAGCTTCCTTTTTTTCTCATCCCCCTTTAAGTTGTGATTGTTTTTAAGATGAACAATAAAGATGGGCCATTGTCTTTTTTCTCTTATAAGGTCCTAATTTGAGAACCTTTTTATATGTTGCTAAAGCATGGTTGTTGGAACTTATTTTCGCTAATTGTTGCAACAAAATGGAGGTTTTTTTCCCTAAGTTGTCACTATTTCTAGGATGAAGAGTAAAGATGGGTCGTTATTGTTTGAATTGTCTTACAATGTCAATTTTTGAACCTTTATGTAGCTGGAACATGAAAGTTCAATTGAGCTTTTATAAAAGGTGTGTGTTGGGGATTGCGGGCGAGGTCATGGCAGAGATTATGTTGTGACCAGGTGTAATACATGGGTGCATGTGCTTTGTGCATGCATGTGTGTGTTTGCTTTTGTGAGTTCTGTAAACTCAATTGCCCTATGTAAATTTTAATTCAAGAAACTTAAATTTCACTGCTTGGGCAAAAGTTAAAGAGCCCTCTCTCAATTCAACTCACAAAAGGCATATATATGAAAGACACATTTTGGCATTGTGCCCTATACCTTATCCATTCAATGTACATTCAATTATCCACCCCCAATACATGTCCAAAAGGAGTTGCCCCAATGCCTTTATTTCAAGTTTGGGACAAAGACAATAAACAACTAGACAGATGGTAATCCTAGTTGTTTGGTTGAACTAATGTCCACCTAGTCTATATTTTAAGGATTTGGACCACAAGGATCAAAATTGGAAAAATAATTCCTTAACCACAATACCAATATCAATTTTAAATGGTTACTAATTTATAGCATGCATGATCCACCTAATGTGAACATTCTTCAAATTTTTATTCCCATTTGTCTCCATTAATTTTGTCAATTTTTGAAATTCAAAGTGTCATTAGGGGCTATGAGTGAAATATGCATACAAGTATTGTAATATTAGCCCTTCCAACCTTCAAATTAGGGGCTAGTGGTGTATAGTTTGCATTGCCAAATTTGTGTGGTGTGCCATTCAATGCACCCCCAACATGTGTGGTGCATACTTCTCTTGAATTTGCACTATCACACCATTGCGAAAAACAACCCTATCAACTCCAAATGAAACTAGTTTCTTGGTCATGTATTTTTTGCTCAATACACCATTAATGATCAATGCCTTTGTAATCAATTGAATCAAATTGTTTATATTTGCACTGTCAAGAACACATTCCAAAAACAATAATGTAGGCAACTTTTTCCAATTTTGAACCACATGACCAGGACACTAACCCAAGATTGATTACTTAAGGTTGTGACTTCATCACAACTAAAACTAACATAACTAGAAGAATTCATAGCCACTTTGGTGGCATCTAACACCACATGGGTAAGAGTTCAACCATTGATCACATTGATGCGTCACTTTAGTGGGGTTTTAGGGTTGTTTTTCACATTTGATGAAAAATTGTGACGATAATAAGAAAATTAAAATATCATGATGCGATGTTGTAAATGTGAATAATTGGAATGAATGATTAATGTAGGTTCCATGAAGTTGATGATTTAAAAATATTCATACATGGTGAGCACAAGAAAACAATGTGAGTAATGAACATTAAACATTAAACAATAATTAACACACAAAGAATTGACATAACAACAAAACACACAATGTGAACATTGAAGTGAACAATGATCAATAGTGGACATAAGGGGAATGGGGATTGTTGAATAAAATAAAATGCTAGCTTGAAATGTATGTAGTAGAATGGAAGAAAAAAAACTTAAAACGTGAATTACCAACATGTTGCCTACCTCATTAATTTGTCAACCAAAACCACAATCCTTGATTTGTTTGAACCTTGCATTGTTGTAACAGAAAACTTCAATTATGACCTAGCCCCCATTCATGTTAAAAATTGGCGAGCTTTGGGTATTATCAAGACTTGCTCACATTTCACATGTCACTTGCAAGTTGTTGGCAAACTACTCATAGAAAGTAGCAATCAAAGTTGGTGAAATGTTGGAAAAGAAGGTTGCAAAAGATGGTGAAAAAATCCATTAAAGTTGTGAATTGAAGGCGACTTAGTGAGGGGGAGAGAGATTGAAGGTGATATGACAATAACAAATGAATGTTACATGCTACTTGTGCTTTTGCAACATAGCTAGTACTAACTATCTTTAATCATCAATGTTATTTGAAGTCGTGATATGGGCAAATTTATGGTTTTTATTAAAAAAGAGACAAGCTACTTGAAATCCCTTTTTAAATTTGCAATAAAAAAACATTGATGTGTGCACATATGGCAATTTTTCCCTCAAAATCCAACCTAGGATTATTTTAATTATTATAAAAAAATGAAAAGGTCATAATTTTTCATTTTCTTTTTAATTCTAAATTTATCAAGCCTATTGTTTAATTAAATTAGGTACATCATTAAATTAAGTATTTATTGCTTAATTAAATGAAGTATATCATACATCAAATGGTCCAAAGTGAAGGTAGAGGTTTGGAACCAATGTTGAATTTCTTTTCACAATTACAATACCTACATTCAGAGCTAATCATTAATCATAATCAAAGTTCGAATAGGAGAAAAATAACTATTGGTTGATTCTTTGCAAGACCTGGATTTTATGCTATAATATCATTGGTCAATGCCAATAGTGTGCAAATGCTAGGTTGATGCATGGCAATGGGTGGGTGGGTGGCTTTGGTTGTTAGTTGGTAGGTAGGTAGGTAGGGCCAATATGGAAGGTACCAAGTATGTAGCTGAGCTCAGAGTTGAGAAAAAACAAGCATGGAAAAAAAAAAACTAAGTAAAAGATCAGCACCCAAAAGTTTAACTATGGTCCCATGGTGATTAACACAGGTTCAGGAACTAGGTTCAGGAACTAGATGAAAAATCCCACCTCATCCAGTGGACAGAATGGCCAACTGGTGCGCTGGTGGGTGCTGGTTCACTGCGGTCCTGCTTCTTCTACTTCTTTCTGCTTCTTTCTCAAATCCTTACTAACCCTAAAACATAAATCCATCAAGGAGTTGTCAGACAGCTCCCCCACTATTGATTTATTTATTTATTCTGTTACAGATTTCTTCAGAAAAATTCACACATAGAAATGGTGTAAACTTCCTTCTTTTGCATTGTGGATTTGTATGTTGCCATTTTCTGTGTTGTGGGCATACGTGGATTTGCATGTTGTGATCTTGTTCTGTATTGTGGGTGTATGTGGATTTGTATGTTGTGATCTTGTTCTGTATTGTGGGTGTATGTGGATTTTTAGGGTGTGATCTTCTTCTGTGTTGTGGGTGGTATGTGGATTTGTATGTGGGATCTTCTTCTGTGTTGTGGGTGTATGTGGATTTGCATCTGCTTACAAATCCGGATCACAAGCTTTTGTATGTTGCAAAATTAAGTGTTTGGATATGGAGTTTTGTCAACCTTAATGATGCCAGTCATTATTGCTGTTGTGGGTAAAGAAGAAGAAAAATTCCCCAATGTTTAAGAAGCTGCTGCTGCTGGAGTTGGAGTTGCAGAATTGGTGGTGGTGTTTTGGAAGACTTGGGTTTGTGGAAAAGGTTCGTCGTTTAGTTCCTCCTCCCAGTGTTTATGCCTCTTCTTCTCATACTACCACTGGGATTCCTACTACTGTTGCCTTCTTTGGCAGATTGGAAAAGAGATTGAAGCTTCAGAAATGTGGAGTTGGTTTCCATCAAGTCACGATACCAACAACAACAGGATTGCCGATCGTTTTTGAGAAGGGTCTTCATTGTAGAGCACAGCACTCCAGGTACTGTGTTACCCAAAAAGAACCCACTGTCAATTGGTGTGAAGTAAGTATATCTATCATCTGATGAACCATTTTGGTTTTGGTTTGTTTAGAGTTTAGGGTTTGTTCAATCTGATGTGAATTCAGGGATGAAGGAGTAGTAGTGCAAGGATTAGGGTTTTTCATAGTCCCATTTTGTGCACAACACAGATGATGAACTCTCCAACTCTTCAAAATGTGTTGTTTTGAGAGTGTGGGATTTGCACCAATCTGTGCTGTGTTTTTGAAGGTCCCATTTTACAGGTGTGAGCAAAGAGGCCAGAGAAGAAGGTGGGATGGAGGTTGTAATGCAAGAACATTCTTCTTCAGCTATGGGACAGAAGCTGTGGGAGAGATGCAGCAGGGATGCCTTTGGAGCTCTCTATAATCCATTTGTGGTAGCACTGGCAGCGGGCACCTTATCAATAACCTCCTTTCAGCGTTACATTGCACAAGATGCCTTTTTCTTGTCTTCTTTTGCAGAAGCGTAAGTTTAATTGTGCTTCTTGAGCTTTAAGGGATTCAGGAGATGTTGGTTGCTTCTGATCTCTAAGATTGTTCTTCACATCAGTATTGTGTAATGTACAAGTGGGTTGTGATTTTGCTGTCTATGTAAGAGAATACTTCCTGCAATTTTTCAGCTTGGTATTTGAGATTTGGGTTGAGGATTTGTAGGCCAGAGTTCACCACTCGATCAATTTCTCCTGATTCCTGGACTCTTAGATTTCTTGTCAGGTATGGAATGGCCTTACAGAGTGCAGATGATGAAGAAGCAAAAGCCAGTATTGCCTCATTACAACATGCTGTACATGAGGAGCTTCGTCTGCATTCCTCTTTTGCTGAGGTACCGCCTAACCTTTCCAAAAAGAGTTTTTGACACCCTTTGGTGTTGCTTGCTTCCAAAGTGTGGTTTTATCATTTTCTTGGAGTTCTGGAATGTTGATTTGCAGAATGTGTCTGATTTTTTATTTGACTGCCAGAAATGGGGATTGGATCTCACGCAACCTGATGCTCCAAATCCTGCCACAACAAAATACACAGACTTTTTGTTACGAACAGCAAGCGGGTGTGTAGATAGAGCATCAGGCACAAGAGATGGAGAATTTTTGAAAGTGACAGAATCAAATGCGGGACAGCGGCTGCACAGGTGTGCAAGAACAATAACAGCCATGACACCTTGCATGCGCTTGTATGCATTCCTTGGACAAGAACTGGAAAAACGTACAGGGATGGGATGCAAGCATCCATACCAGGAATGGATTGAGACATATTCTTCTGTGGATTTTGAGGTCTTCCTTTCTTGCCTTCTACTGAGGACAGTGAGTTAGTCTATTTGTCTTCTTACCGACACTCAACCTGTACTGTTCAAGCTCCTCTCTGGCAGATTGGAAAACATGGTAGCTGACAATATGGTCAGTTCCTGTTTAGTCTTTTTTGTGTGTAACAGCTTCTGTTGCAGGTTGTATTAAGTCTCACCAGAACAGACAATATACTCTGGCTCTGTAGCTTTGTTTCTGAACAATTTCTTTTTTTATTACTGATGGGTGCAGGCATCAGCATCACAGATAGAACAGCTATTGGACAAGTTGAGTGTGACATTCAATGAAGAAGTCCAAGCCTCATTGGAAATAATTTATAAACAAGCTATGGCACTCGAGGTTGAATTTTTTAGTGCGCAATCATTGAGCACAGAGGCAGTTCAAGTACCATATTTCAAGTCAGCGTCAGCAGCCAAGGAGCGCTTAGTTTTCGTCTCTGATTTTGACTCCACATGCACTGTTGCTGATTCCTGCCCTATCCTTGCTGACCTCACAGTGAAAATTGCTGCCTCATCAAACACAACAAATGCAACATCATTGCAGCAACAGTGGGATGAATTGGTGAAGGAATACCTGGAAGAATATGAAGAAGTGTTGAGTGAAGCCCTCACTCTAACAGGTGGGTTCAATGTCCCAAATTTTACTCTTCATGTCAGATCTCCTTTTCCCCTGTCCTAGAATCACCCTTTCATATTCCTCACCACTTTTTGATTTCACTTTAAATGTGTGATTAAAAAGGAGATCTGAGACTCAGACATCCTAGAGTGCAATGTTCTATTGATTTCAAGAAGTGGCATTTACATATATCATGTCATGCAGAAAACAGGGGTAAGATGTTCCAATGTCATGGCTGTTGTGGTTTGGAGCCTCACTGCAATTCATCGAGAATATATTGATCCAACCCTCTGGGGTTACTCTTTGTGAAATGGGTGGTGCAACAGTTTCCACTAGAGGTGGCAGCAGCACTTACAAAGAGAATGAGCTCCATGAGCTTCTGGAGAAAATGTCCATGTTTGAGCGCACAGCAAATGAAAAGGTGGTGGAGGCAGGTGTGTTGCAGGGCCTTTCGACAGCAGACATCCAGGAGGTTGCAAAGCTCATGCCACTTCGTCCAGGCTGTGCGCATCTTCTGCAGCGGCTAAGGCAGGAAGAAACTCATATTGTTGTGCAAATCCTGTCAGTCTGTTGGAGTAGTACTTTCATCAAGAGCGTGTTTGATAACTGTAAGTAGAATCATCTCTATTGTGGAGCATGTTTTGTTCACATAATTTGAGAAAGATTGCAAGTTTGTTTTAAGAAGTCTTGAAATCATTGATATGCTTGACTACATGTCCTTCACCATGAGATGCTGAGATATCAAATTCTTCAACGAATGAAGAGGTTAATCACTGGTGGGACTATTGCATCTGCATTTACAAGTTCCAATTGATTGCAGGTGGTGTGGAAATTCCAAGAATTTGTGCCAATGAGTTGTCAGTTACAGGAAGTGTGTCTGATGGTGATATCATGAGAAGTGTGGAAACAGCACTTGACAAGGAACAGTTTTTTGACCAAATTTTGAGAGGATTGTCAACAAAGTCAGAGTCTACTACGCCCAGACTTGTTGGTGATAGTAGGGCAGTCTACATAGGTGATAGTGTGACTGACCTCCCTTGCCTGCTGCGAGCTGATATAGGCATTGTAATCGGGAAGAGTGCTACACTGGACCGAGTTGCAGATGCTTTTGCAATCAGAAGGCAGCCACTTTATGCTGGGGTGTTGCAAGCTGAGAGAGATCAGTGTGACAGAAGTCCTGGTTGGAGAAAGGGATCTGGTGTTCTGTATACGGTGTCTAGTTGGCATGAAATAGAGGCTTTTCTATTGGGATACCAGGAGTAGTTATATAGTAGCATATATTGAGTTTTGCAAAATACCTAATTTTTAGGTATCCAATCCATCTAATTTGCATACCCCATATCTTGTCACTTGCACATCATGATTCAAGGATCGTGATTCAGCTCTACACAGGCTTTCTGTCACACTGTATTCTCTGAACTCTTGCATTATTAGATGCTTATCTACACCCACACACAGTCAGGAGCTGATGAAGTTACTGGGTAGTCCTGGCAGATTGCCACTGTCTATTTGTGATGAAGGAGGTGATGATCTGATAGCTTGTGAGAGTTGCTCACTAGGGTATGACTGCATCATTGTCATTGGACCTGCAAGCATCAATCCCATGATCAGACCATCAAAACCTAATGATCAACCTGTAAGAAATTGATAGCAACTTAACAAGTAAAATATGTACTTGAGCTTTGAAATCACCTAACTAGAATCCCATTTGACCAGTACATTCCCAAATATTGAAGAAAAAGCTGCAAGACATCCCTCACCCAAACCCTGCACCCAACAAAACGGAAGGGAGGGGAGGGATAGTAGATAGGCTATGGATCCTATGTGTGAAACATGCCAACAATGCAAACTGAACATCCTTTCAATTGAATGCAACTTGATAACTTATTTAAAAGTAGTACCTCAAAGTGTCACGATCTCAGCCCAAGTGGTTGGGACCACTCTTGTAGTGGAGTGCTGTCACCAGGTCAGCTGTCCAAGGAGAGAACCACGTGGGTACCTTAGGTCCAACCTTGCGGGAAGGTTGACCAACAAAGTGTAGTAACATGGGATGCCAAGTCAGTCAAATCACCTGGGAAAAACAGAAGCATGTGGACACTTTGGGGTCAAACCTTGGGTAAGGGTTGGCCGACTATCTTATATAGTGGTCAACCCCCTTACTACAATCATTTCACTGTTTGAAAAGAGACAATAAACAGAGAAAAAATTCAGTAAACCAAGACATCTCACCTGATCTTCCACACTTAAGTGAACCAGACAAAACCCACAAACTGAAACTGTTTTTTAAGCCACAGCCTTGTACCAAGAAATAGCCCTCTGGTTGCTTTTTAGATTGTTAAGAGTCCAACAATGGTACAAGGCATCTCTTAGTACTGGATACCCAGAGTGTGTTTGGGCACATGAATGTCACTGACAAATAAACATTCGCAAATTAAGTTTTCTATGTAGTACTAGGTGTATCTAAATCTGTAGACAAGGGTTACGATTCAAGCCCCTACTCCACACTGCAGTGGCAACCAAATATGGACCTTGCACCAACTCAGAATGGTGCCATGAGTCAACTGGATCATCCTGCAACTGTCTCACAAAAAAACAATTCCAGTTCACAACTGCCTCACCAACTCACAATCTACAGTTTACTTGATATACTGAGACATCCACTTGATGCCTTCCCCGTAGCCCATCTTTCGCACTATGCTGCACATAAACACCTCAATTGGCCGCATGTTGGTCTCCCCAAGATTCACCTTACCCTTGCCAGTGGTGTAGTTGCTCAGGCCTAGTGAATACCGTAGCTCATCTTCTGAGGCTGCATATGGAATATCAATCTTGTTGCCAAGAATCAGAAAAGGAACTTGTGCAAGTGAGTCATCTGACAAGAGGGCATCAAGCTCCTTCTTTGACTCCCCAAACCTGTCTTTGTCAGCTGCATCCACCAAATAGACTATGCCATCCACCTGCATATGAGCCACAAAGTTAGTTACCATCATTGGTTCCATACTTCTATAGAATGAAAGAAACTCTCAAATGTGGCTAGCCCTATCATAAATGGGATTAGACCACAACACTTTCCCTTCAACAACTTCTTTGGAAGCAAACTCTCTCATTAAGCTCAAACTCTAAACAACACACTTTGTAAAGGCTCACTGGTAAACTGCCATCACAGTGGTTTCATCGAGTCAAGTTGAACCTAATACTACACTCGAATATCACATGACCAAATGCCATGTACATTTCAGTGCTGCACTTGAATGCAAAAAAAAACTCATGATTCCCAATTACCAATTATCAGGAACTGGTCAACAAAGTGAGGAGAGAAGCAAGGCAGCAATAGTGCTTCCACACCCACTGTGGAAGCATCCCTTTCACCACCAGTAATAGGGTGAACTGAGTGTAAACCCATTTAAACAAAGCAACCTAGAACCAGATACCTTAGTAACCTGCTTCGTTAGCAAGTTTTCAAGATAACTGGAGATTCCTGCAATTCTGAAACCCTCTATATTAAACTACCACAAACTCAGAAATTCAACTGGGGTGTGCTAATTGTATTCATCTAGCAAAGAGATCTTTTCCCTTGCCCTTTCCTCAACCCTAAACACATTGGTTGTCCACTAGGTATCTCTGTCATTCACCCTACTCTCTGTGCTTCATCTGCCCCATGTACCTACCTGCAAATTGTGAATAGAAAAACACCAAAATCTCCACCAACTGAGACATCCCATCAGACTACAATACCCATCACCACCTCAACAACCACACCCAGTTGTTGGCACACCCGTCTTGGAAATCCAGAAGGAAGAACATTAAACACCATGGCACAGCAGCATCAGCTCTGAACGGTCTTTCCTTCCTCTGACATATATATGAAATTGAAGAAGAATCTCCACAACAATTTGAAGGTAAGATGACAATGACCTTATGAAAGTGCTCTGAAGTGCACATACAAAAAGCTTCACCTCATGAGAAAGTAATATAGAGAGAGAAGTCCAGCAACAGCTTCCTCTTCTGGTCAAAAGGAAGACATTACCTTTGCATAGTAGTCCTTCCATACTCGTCTCGCAATCTGGTGGCCTCCCAAGTCGAATGCTTTGAACTTGATATTGCCAATGCTCAACTCTTCTGAAGTAGGATACTGTGTTGGTTGATGCTGTGCCAACCTCTGAAAAAAGATAGATAGACAAAAGAAGTGGCAACGATAGCAGTCAAAGAAACACAGATTGCAATCAGAAACCACATGTTCACAAACAAAAGAAAGTCTTGATCAAAGATGCAACTAGAAAAAAACTGCATTGTTATTGTTACACACCAGGTTTAAGATCAAGATGCAATCAGAAAAGCATGTAGAAAAAGAGGAAAAAGGGTTTTCCGTCAGGATCACAAATCAGAAATGCAGGTAGAAAAAAAAAAGTTTCCTAAGAATGCAAATCAGAAAAGACATGTACAAAGACTTTCATATCACCAGTCAATCTCCATAGCACACATGTGCACACCCACATGTGCGCGCACACACACACACACACTCCTTATTCTCATCTATTCTAATCCTTGTCTGAATTGCAATCCTTCTAAGAGCACAATTTCCAGGCACAAGAAGAAGTAGCAGTACAAAAATATAACATGCTTTGCTCGAAAATCGGAATTGGTCAATGACAGTTGTTGCTCTGTTTTCTTCCTGTTGCAAATACCAGGGTTCCTTCACAAAACGCGGACTTCGACGATGCGGAGGAAGAGGGTTACAGATTTCTTAGGCGGCTTCTTGCTGCAGGTGCAAAGACTCTCTCTCTCTTAACTACTACAACATCGAACGCTCGCTCGAACAAACTGAGAACAAACCAAAAGAAAGCACAGATCTTTAAAAACCCACGACAAAACTCTTCCAGCACGCACCTACTCCCCCCTTTCTTCTACGCCTCGTTTTGCTACGAAAGCTCCGCACAACAACAACCACGAGGACGACAACGACACGAAGAAGAAGAAGAAGAAAAATCTCTTATACCATTCCACCACAAAACAAAAAGAAATCGGAGGGAGGCAGGCAGTGAGGCAGGAAGCGGCATACCTCATCCTTGAGCATGTGCAATAGCGTCGTTTTCCCCGCATTGTCCAGACCTAGGAACAAGATCTTCGCCTCCTTCTGCCACAATCCGAGTGTGGCAAGCACGCTATAGAACCAGTCGAACAGAAACATCTTCCCGACCTCTCTCTCTCTCTCTCAGCCTCTCTTCTCTCGTGTCTCTCTGGCGACTTACTCTGGCTCTTTTTCTTCAGAACTGCTACTGATCTAATTTTTTTCCTCTTGGATTTCAGGATCTGCCTTGCATCAAGGCAGAGCTTTGCTACTACAAGTGCTACTGCTACGTGTGTGTGTGTAGATGTGTGTGATGTGTGCGTACATACGTGCGCATGCTCTTCAGAGTCCTCTTCTTCTCCTGTCTCTGCGTCTCCGCAGCAACGAGCAAACCCTCGCTTGCTGCTCTTTGTTCGTCTGGAGCCGGGCCTGTCGCAGGCGGCAGCGGCAGCTTCACGGTTTTGTCGTCCGCGACTTTTCTCGCTCTGATTTATTTAATAAAATTATTTTTAATTAAAAACAATTGTGGCGAAATCTTAATTTCGCAACTTGGCGATATTTTAACAGGAAAATTTTGTGACTTTAAGGGAGTTTTTCGCCATTTTTTGGGGAATAAAAAAATTAAATCAGTCACTTCTAGACTTAGGCATCACATCTAGACCTAGGCACTACTACTTCCTAGGTCGCCACTTGTAGCAGCGCTTTTGTAAAAATGGTACAGCTCACCTAGGACAATCGCCATTTAATTCTGGGGATCGCCAAATACTGGGGATCCTCCCTCACTGGAGCTACTTGAAAAAAATTGAAAAAAAAAAAAAAAAAAAAAAAAAAAAAAACATGGGAA
>Ga0116229_10003933_pt1 | contig 24421 bp, 24 predicted proteins | sample S1TSphgellanicum_3_FD_87313 | JGI IMG/M metagenome (GOLD analysis project Ga0116229, IMG submission 87313) | Host-associated microbial communities from peat moss isolated from Minnesota, USA - S1T2_Fc - Sphagnum magellanicum MG | ecosystem: Host-associated > Plants > Peat moss > Unclassified...
TTCTTGTGACAAGAACCTTGGAGAGTTCTTGATGTTGTGTTTTGTGTTATGAGCATTATGTTGTACTTTCCTTTCAATAAAGATTTATGTTTGCACTTGAGTAGATCTCCTATTTGTTAACATCCCCGAGGTTAATAAGCTGGCATGTGGCAATATTTGATTATATATATATATGAATATGAAGTTGCAATGAAATCTAGGCTATGGTGATGGATGAAAAGAATAAAATGAAAAAGATATAAAAGGAATAATGAATTTTAATGAAAATGAAAATTAAAAATTAAATTGAAAGTTAGAAAGCTAATTAATATTTTAAAAGTTATTTGGGGTCAAAAAGTTAATGTGTCATTTTAAATTTTTAATTAAAGTGTCATTTTATTTTTTTGAATTTTATTTTTTTCCTTATTTGCTAAATAAGCAACTGAAAAAAATAAGAGATGGAAAAAGGTAACATGTGGGAGGGTAGGTGACATGCCCTTCCATGCATACCTTCAAGTAAAAGGATTTGCCTAGTCAAGGCCCAAATTTAAACCATTGTAGGGTGGCCCCTGTGGTGGCATGGGTTGTGAGTCTAAATGTTGGGTTCGGTTGGACTTTTGGTTTAATAACACTCATGAATTGCATAGGTGTCGGCAAGTGACAATTTGAGGAAAGGGGGCCCAAAGAGATGTCCTCGACACGTTAAATCCTTGAATTAAACACAAGTTTGTGGTTAGGCCAAGAGATGAAAGATGGTAATTCCAAGCAACAAGGCCTTGTACCACCTAGGAAGTCCACAATGGGTTGAATCACACCTATCTAAAGGTCAAGGTTAGCCCTAGGTTACAAAATGAGATTAAATGATGAAGTTCATCATGCATGGTTTGCCATGCGTAGGTGGTTTAAGCATTTAGTGAGGGGCGTGAATGGAAGCAAAGGCATGAAAGCACCAAGGCAAATCCAAGTATGACAATTGGTATTAGAGCAAGCTCCTTGAGTCATTGGAAAAACCTTTAAGGCATTTAATAGTAGTTTTTAAAAGTAAATGGCCTCAGAACAACTAGCACCTAACATAACAATGATGGTGGAGCCTAAAACAAAAAGGAAGTACAAAAACAATAAGGATACAAATGCAACCTTTAAAGAACTGGCCACCTTAGGGAAGGCCATGAGTTGTGTAAAAAGGAGGCTCAATGTGGCAACCCCACTTTGGGATAAGTGTGAAGATGAAACTCACACCCCCAAAAGTGGGAAATTGGAGTCCTTCGGGACTCCTAAAAATTCAGAGCTCGAGTTCAAGAGTCAAAACACCTTGCATTGAGGTGTTCATTATATCAATGGAAAGGTCTTGAAGTGTAGATGCCCATAATGGCCTTGCATGTGCCATTTGGACATATACAGCCCAAGTTATGGGCAAAAGAAGGGCCGAGAATCAAACTGGCAATTTGACCCCCGACCACTAAACGTCGGGAATCGATCTCTTTCCGATGTCGGCTGAAGCAGTGCAACATGGCGTTGAAAAGCTCTTGAGGAGAGCTACAGCTTTGGTTTAGACCTCACTCCAATCGGAGGTCAGAGTCGGGAGATATGAGCTCCCAAAGTCCCGAGACTCCAACCCGGGACAGTTTTGGGACTCCTCCTTGGGAGTCTCGGGAAAAAGTGCCATTCGGATGTAGCCTCGACGGAGAGCTGCAGAAAATACTATATGGGGGAAGGTGGTGGCTTCCCCCGAGTCCGGACCGTGGTGAGTCAAGTGTGTCCAAGTGCCCATGGTTTGTCCCAACACCCAAGGGTGTTCCCGAATGCGAACTAACCCTCTTGTGGTTGGTTTTGGATGCAGATTCGAGTGAGATAATACTTGTCCCTCTTCCTAGTCTAATCCTGGGACTTCTAGCATGCCCCTCTACCCCCTTTTAGTGCTGGAAGTCGAGAGCGGCCCTCAAGTCCCAACTTTCCACAATTCAACGTACTTGGACCCTCAAGTGGGTCTAGCAAAGGACTTGGGAGTGCGTCACTCAAAGCCTAAAAGGAAATAGTGGAGAAGGAAGTTGAAATGGCTCCTCCCTGCAAAAGTAAGAAGAAAAAGGGGAAAGATGGGGTTGGGTTGAGCAAAGCTTGAATCCAAAAAATGATTCCTTCCCCCATTGCCCAAAGTAAGGGAGGAATTGAAGCAAGCGTGGGCTCACCAATAAAAAAGTTTCCTACAATTCCCAAGATGGGTAAGGGGGAGGAAAATGTAAAGAATTGCCAGTGCATGTGGATTTGCATTATTTGACAGAGGAGTCTAGTGGGGAAGGTGATTTTTTGTTAGTTCCTTTGAATTAACCCATAAGGGGTAAGGGGGGCAAATGGGCCCTGGAGTGTCCAGAAGTGGACAAGTCTTCTAAGGCACGAGAAAAAGAAATAAATTAAAAAGAGATGAACATGATGTCTAAGGAATTTTTTGGTGGTGACTTTCTGTCCTTCTACTCCCAATTCTATGAGGTGATTATACTTGAAAGTACATATGCTATGGTGAAGGAAAAAAATGCAAAATGTATTTTTAGATGTTAAATTGCATTTATAGTTGAAACCAAATAATTTACCTCCTATGCATCATTTACAATTTGGAATTGATAGATATAATTTCCAAGCTCAACCATTCCAAATCCTAGAATTTTATGTTGAATTGTCATTCATTCAAACCAACTTTTAAGGATTCAACACCATGTTCAACTTGGCAGTAGACTAGTCACTTAAAATATTATTTTTATCACATACATTATTCAAATTTGGTTTGCCTTAGCTCATTAGAAAGTTAATTACAAGGTGCATATGCTTACCAAATTTCAAGCTATGCACCCAAACCAGTAAGAAGTTATGCTACCAAACTCGAAAGGGTTTTACGAAGGTAAAAAGTTCAACTTGGTTACAAACCACCATTCACTTAAAATATTATTCTTGTCACATATGTTATCCAAATCTGGCTTGCCTTAGCTCATTAGAAAGTTAGTTACAAAACACATTTTTTTATCAAATTGCAAATTTTGCACCCAACCCAATAAGAAATTATGCCACCAAACCCAAGAGGGTTTCACAAAGGTAGAAAAATCAACTTGGCTACAGACCTCTAGTCACTCAAATTATTATTCCTATCATATAAATTATTCAAATCTAACTTATTTTAGCTTGTTAGAAAGCTAATCACAAGGTGCACCTTCTTACTAAATTCTAAGATCTACACCCAAACTAATAAAAAATTGTGCTACCAAACTTGAGAGGGTTTGTGAAATTTCTTTAAGATTTCAAGCTCTCCACACTATCCTTACTCACTTCCATTCTTTCAAAAGTACTACAAATATCCAATCTACTCTCCCTTTTTCCACCATCTACTAAGACTAATCATTTTTGTCCTCCTAACTAAGGTTGTGGGAACAAGTATTCTCAAGATTTGAATCAAAAATTATGTCTAGAAGAGAGAGCTTCAAATGATCCAAATCCGCCGTTTAAAAAAAAATGAAAAGGAAGGAGGTGAAGGAAAATCCCAACTCAATGGCCAATGGAAGGTTCCAATGCTCGGTGGCCCTTGGAAGGTTCCATTGCTTAGTGGCCAATGGAAGGAGAAGGAGAAGCACCTTTTCCCCTTCTCCCACTTTCCCCCTAACAAATTTTACTCAAACCTTCATTTTTTCCATTGATCTTAAGGTTTTACTTTACCGTGGTTTTAGGCTATTATTTATGCATTTCCTTCCTTGTCCTTGATCTATAAATTACAACTTTGCATCTCGATGTAATAAATCTTCCACACATTCATTGCCAATTTGATTTTGATTAAAAGTCTCCTTTCTTTTCCTTGAAATTATGGCATCATGTATGGCCATGTCTTACGGGCCTCAAGTTGCACAAGTGAACGAAGAACCGGCTTTGGAATCATGTCTAGATTTGACATTGATGCAACATCCTCGTGATGAAAATCCCGAACCGCAAGAGGTGCGCATTTGTCTTGAAGTTAATCAATCCCCTTCAAGCTTAGTATTATCGCATTTTTTCGAACTCTCGCACTTTGGTGATTTTGTTACAATTCAACCCCATTTCCGATGATGAACCTAACTGTTTGTGAAGGTTGTTACGAGATTTAAAACACCTCTATCTTTGCATGGTCTTTGATTCTCGGTGTTGGACACTATCGTTGGTTGTGCGGTCTAATTTACTGATTACCTTCTAATAGCAAGGCGGATTATTTAATTTGCATCATTCAATGCATCCTAGATTTCTTGCAGTTATGAATTATCACTATGGCATAGCCCAGGACTCAACATGTAATTGCAGCTCTTCAATGAACTTATCCATAATTTAAATAAATGTTTCATTCATTATGAAACTCATGTTGCCATTGCCATCCTATCACATTATTTATTTAATTGTTAAGTTGTCTCAAATTAATCTTATGTTCATAAAGCTTGAAGATTGTTCCATCTTTATTGGACCTTTCATTGACACCCTTTCAATTGCTTCATGAATCTCAAACATACTTGTTACTCACTAAATACTAGAACAAGACCAATGTTTTGCTGAACACCACAAATTTTGGTGTTTGCTTTTACCCCAACCCTCTAGAGATTTCTCACCTTTAATTATGCAATTGAGGTTCTAAAACTATGATTAATAGCTTTTTGTTGAAGGAAAAAACTAACCTAACACTTATTTACCAATATTGTATTTTGGAAAAGAAACAACCCCCCCACACAACCATGCGCATTCATAATTTCTTATTCTAACATGAAGTTGCTAAAAATCCCTAATAACCTTACCACACTCGAATACTCCTGATGCAACTCTTAAAAATTGAGACTACTGCACATGGTTGTGTCAATATGGCTCACACCTCCTCAACACCTTTCGAACTTTCATGGTGCAACAAGGTGAAACCATGTCACAAAACAATGAAATCACAAAGATCATGGGTTGAATTGTGAAGGGTTTGGGTGTTATAGGCATTACTCCAAATGGGGGTTTTGCTAAGCTGGATTTAAGGCAAGGTTGTTAGACTCTTTTGAAAGGAAGGAGACAAAGATGAAAAAAATGCAATAATGGTTGCACTAAGTTGAAGCCTATCTGGAAACTTAGTGCCTCAAAACGAACGAGGAGAAAATTCATTTTCCTTAGACATTCCTTAAGGAGCATGCGTGGGACTAGTGGATGCTTTAAAAACAAGAGACACCCAACCTACTTGAAACCTTCACATGGGAGGAGTTCAAATTATAGTTGAACAAAAAGTTGATGCTATAACATTTGGTGCTCAAAGACAAGATGGAGTTTTTAAAATTCACCTAAGGAAATGGAGCAAGCTCCTTGGCCCGCTATGTGCAAAACTTCAATTGAATGTTGATAATGGTCCTTTTGAAAGAGGAATCTATTAAGAAGTTGGTCTTTTTACAGGGGTTGAAGCCTTGGGTTCAAAAAATTGTTTATCAAAGTATGAACATCCCAAACATTTGCCAAGGCTTAATGAAAATGGGGGAGTGCATGGAAGAAGAAGGCCCTCTGCGCCCCAAGGGTGAAATTGGAAGTGGAATCACCCAAAAGCAGCATGTTGACCAAATAGTGAAAGCAATGACCAAAATAAGCACAAGTGGGGCCAACGTAAGTCAAGGCCTCACAATGACAATGGGAAGTTGTTGGCTAAGGAGCCAGCAATGAAAAAGGCAAAATGGGACTTAATGAAAGTCAAATGTTTCAATGGTGATAATCATGGGCACTTGGCAAAGGACTACCTTAAGCCACCTTAGGTAAATGACTACATTTCCCAAGGTAAGTTGATTTTCCAAGGGGGTTTCATGGTCAAAATAAAGGCTCTAGAAAATGAAGCCTCCAATTTGTTAAAGTTGAAATGTAAGATAAATAACAAGTTGGTATGTTGTTTTTTGGATTTATGAACAACAAATTTGTTCATATTCCACAAGTGGCGGAATGATTGGGAGTCAATACTGAATTAATGGTAGATCCCATAATTGTGCATTTCTCACAAGGCATAGTTAGACCCTCACTTAATGTGGCAATAAGTGTTAGGTTGTTTTGTAGGGGATTTCAATTTTTTGAAAACTTTGCCTTGTGTGACTTAGATAATTTTGATGTAATTTTAGGGAACACATTTATGGATGCCTACAAAGTAAACATCCTTTGTAGTGGAAGCAAAGTGAAAATTTGTGCCAAAGTTAACTTTATGTTAGTGAACTTAAATGTGGAATATAATTTTGTGTTGATGAAAGTAGGATTTAACTTGGTTGTTTTGGCTAATGAATTAAAGTTGCATAGTTTTTGGTTTTGATGTCTTTGATAATCTCCCAAGGGGAACATAAACCACAAGAGGCAATATGACCTTTTGCTTATATTTTGGATTCATTCAATAAATTTTCAAAGGTTCTAACGAATGAACTCCCCAATGCCCTTCCACCTTGTAAAGAGGTTAATCACAAAACAAAAATGGTACCTAGTTTGATTCCGCCGACCAAGGCACCTTATAGGTTAAACCAAAAGGAATTGAAAGAGCCCAGAAAATAATTGAATGACCTCTTTAATTAAAGGTATATTTGGCAAAACAAGTCACCTTATGGAGCACTAGTTTTGTTTGTTGATAAAAATGACAACAAGTTGAGGATGTGTATTGACCATTATGCTTTTAACAAAATAACCATAAAAAAAACTATCATATGCTTCACATTGACAACTTGTTGAATTGATTCAATGGGGCCAAATAATTTAGCCAAATTGATTTCAAAACGAGATACTATCAAATCCACATTGTAGACGAGGATGTTGAAAAGACGACTATGAAAATTAGGTGTGGTTTGTATGAATTCTTGGTGATGCCATTCGGTTTGTGTAATGCCTTGTCAACATTCACAACCCTCATGAACTCCATCTTCCATGAAAAGTTGGACAAGTTCATGATCATCTATATCAATGATATCTTGGTGCATTCAAAGATTACAAAAAAACATGCAGAACATGTGGAATATGTTCGGAATAAGCTTCAACAAAATAAATTCTTTACCAATAGGGCAAAAAGTGAATTTGCCCAAAAGGAATTAGACTTCCTTGGGCATATTTTATTATGCGAAGGAATGAGGCTCAACCTTAAGAAATTGCAAGCCATAAGAAACTAGAAGAAGCTAATCATGGTCAAAATAACTCAATCCTTCGTAAGCTTGGCCAACTTTTAGTAGAAGTTCATAAAAGGATTATCGGAAATGGTGAAACTACTTTCAAACCTCCTCAAAAAAGAATTGTTTTTTGAATGGAAAAAACAACAACAAAGGGCATTTAAAAACTTGAAAAAGACATTTGTATCTGCCCCTATGTTGAAGTTTTTGAACTTCATTAAACCATTTGAAGTCCACATTGATGCAAATGACTTTGTTATTGAAAGGGTCTTCATGTAGGAGGACACCTAATTACTTTAAAAAATAAAAACCTTTATGGAGCACAATTACAATGGCCAATTCACAAGGAATTATCTATTGTTTTATGTTGCCTAAAAACATGGCAACATTACCTAGGGTTGTATAAAAATAAAGTCTTCACAGACAATGTCTCTTTGAAATATGTCGAAACCCAACCAGAAGCTTCAACGAAGAAGTTAAAATGGCACAATACCTTGGCATCATTGGATGTGAAATCGATTCACAAACCAAGATGGGACAAATGATGACGCACTCCCAAACTCCTTGATAGACTCAAATGTGAGTCTAAAGTGAAAATAACAGAAGGATAAAAAGTTGGGGCATGTTCCTTGGTTCGTAGCACTTTTGGGGTAGAGGGGCGTGCTGGAGTTTCGGGATGGGGACTAAAAAGAGTGACAAGCAATTCAATTACTCACACGGACCTGCATAAACCACACAACAAGTTAGTTAGTGCGTAGTTAGAGCATTTTTGGTGCATGAATAAGCCATGGGCAAACATGGACTCATAAGATTCACCACGGCTTGGATTTAGGGGAAGCCATCACCTTCCCCCTTATAGTATTCTCTATGCTTGGCCATGGGGCCAACACCCAAATGTCATTTTGTCCCGAGATTCTCAAGTTGGAGTCTCGAAATTCTCGAAATTGGGACTTACAACTTTGAATTATTATAACTTTGTGTGTAGACCTCCGATTGAGGTGAGGTCTAAAGAAAAGTTATAACCTTCGTTGAGAGTTTTTCAACACTATGTGGCATGACACCTGAAGATAAGGAATTCAGGGCGATTCTTGACTTTTAATGGTCGGGAGTCAAATTAGCAATTTGATTCTCGGCCCTTCTTTTGGCCATAACTTATGTTTTAAGTGCCCAAATGGGTCATAAGAGCTCATTTTAGACATCTACATTTTAAGAGCTTTCCAACGATATAAAGAATTTTTCGATCCAATGAGTTTTGACTCTTGCAATTGCCCTTTGAAAATTTGGGAGTCCATCGGGACTCCAATTCCTAAAGTGGGAGCTTGCTTGGGAATGTGGGGGTTCATTCCCTCACACTTTCCTACATTCCCGCACTTCACTTTTGGCCTGCACCTTTGCCAGCCCTTGCTTCGGTCACGAACCCAAGGTTAAGGTTGTGACAAATGAGGGTATTCAGTTTAAAGGGTAAAAACCAATGGTTCAAGGTCAAATTTTTGTAACCTGGACCCAAGTTGACATCAACTTGTTGGAACCGACACAATAATTAAACTATGGAAAAAATGTTTTGCTAGATCTAGAACTGAAACTTGAACCATGAATTTTTTTTTTGAAAACATGGTAAGGATATATATGTAAAAAAATTGATTTTTTTCGAAAGTGAATAAGTAGACTAAACTTTATAATTAATTATTAATTATTAATTAATTGTTCAACTTTATATTTACATAGACCCTTATTTTATTTTTCATAAAACTTTGTACTCGCATAATTTTTAGCATTAGGGAATGTGAAGTGTGTATATATGGAACTGGACTCGATTTAAAAACCAAGTTTAGAGGTTCTTGAATTTGAAAAAAGGTGATAGAACTAGAACCAAAGGGTTCAAAATTTGGAAGAACCTAGGTCAAACTTGTTTTTAGAGTACCATCACAAAAAATTTAAAATGTCAAAATTAGATAAAAGGTTCTTTAAAAAAGGGAGAACCACACAACACTAGATGAGACAATGTAATCCTTAATGTGATGAATAAAAAAGAGGAATTGCAAGTGGAAAAACCCTCGACCAAGACTCAAGGACTAAAGGCCATTTTCCAAAGGGAAAGCGGCCTCAAACAAAGGATAAAAAGGCCTACGTGCAAGATTTGTTTGCACAAAGACATTTCAAAAAATTGGGAGAACAAAAAAAGGTGAAAAAATCACCTTAAAGGAAGGATTATTAATATGGAAATAGTTTTGGATCTATGTGTTAACAAGGAAACGACACATGAAAATCATGCAGGAAGAGCATGATGTGCCCACATCAGGGCATCGCGGGGGCCAAACCACGAGAGTGGTTGTAGGGAAAAAAATTCTACTGACTTGAAATGAAAGAGGACGTAAAGCATTTCGTGCACACCTGTGTGAAGTGTCAGAACATGAAATCCATTTTTTTTTAAAAGTATGGATTATATAGGCTTCCACCAATCCCAAGTGAATCGTGGGAAATTGTTTCCATGGATTTCATGACCCAATTCCCCGAATGGAATGGACACCATTTTGGTAGTAGTCAATCGAATTTCCAAGTTGGCAAATGTGGCTCCAACAAAAATGATTGCAATAACTTTCAATTCAACAAAGTTGCTATTTGACATGTGGGTTAGGCACCTTGGGATGCTTCAATTCACTGTAAATGATAAAGATGCCAAGTTTATAGCAAGCTTCTAGAAGCATTTGTTTTAGAAGGTGGGAACAAAATTGTCTTTTAATATGGCATTCCACCCACAAATTGATGGCCAAATAAAAAGGGTCAATGGGGTGTTGAATCGATACTCAAAAAATATGTTAGCATTAATCAAAGAGATTGGGGCGAACATTTATAAGGCTTGGCAAATTTTTGTTGCAATTCCACAATGCATTCAACAACAAAAATGTCCCCATTCAAATTAGTGTTGGGAGAAGAAACCAAGAAGCCAATGGATTTAGCCATCCCCATGAGACAATTAAAAGTTATGAAAATGGTCAAAGGGTGTGACAAGTTATAAATATAAGCCAAGAAGCTCTTGGAGCAAGCTAAAAAATGATATGAGAAACATGCCAATAAAACACGAAGGCACGTGGAGTTTGAGGTTGGGCAACATGTGTGGGTAAACACACGAGACTTTAAATGCTCAATGGATTAGCCCCACATTTCATTGCCAAGTATGTAGGGCCTTTTGAAATTTTGCATAACCTGCATCCCAATGTGTACATTAAAGTTGCCACTACTTTTGTGGCACATCCGATGTTTCATGTTTAAAAATTAAAGTTGTTTATACATGATGAACGGACTAGACCAAAAGCAAAAAATGCAACTGGAAGTGGATGCCATCAAAACATAGGTTGGTAGTTGAGGTTAAAGGCATATTTCGCACGAAGCAAACATGTTTCAAAAGTAAAGAATATTTGGTAAAATACAAGGGTTGCCATCATAAGGAGGTAATGTGAATGAAATTTGTTCACTTGGATCACCTCTCACAGATGGTGAATAAATTTGAGCAAGAAAGGGGTCGCAAACCTGTAATGAAGAGAATTTGAAAAGAAAAAAAAAACCCCACCTACAAAGAGCCTAAGTGTTGATGAAGGCATGAACCCCTTTTAAAGTGGGGGAGAATGCCCACAAAATAACCGATATAATTAACCTCATTAATTTAAGGTGGGTTAAGGGTTTTTGCAAGTGTAATCGACAACAAAAAGGCCAAAGTTCATGATGGAAAAAACAACTAAAAAAGGCAAGGAGGTGGCAATCAATGGAAATGGATTTGGAGTTGGACTTGAATCGAAAAACTCTAAAGTTCGATTAGGCAAGGTCGGGGTAGTGGTGCGTGTAAATAAAACAACACATCTTTGAATGGAGAAGTTAGACTTCCTGCACATGAACTCATGAATCATGTCTTGTTTGGGTAAAGTGGATTCGAACTATAAAGCCCAGTTTGACACTATGTATTGGTGCATTCATAACCCTTCTGTGGTGATTGGAATTTCCAAGCTAAAGTCAAAGTGGACTCCAAGGAAAGAAAAGACAATTACAAGGGGGAATTTGGGTAGACACCAGAAATGAACGCACTGGGTGAAAACAAAAAACACATTCAATAATACCTCTAGTGTTAAGAACACAAAGACACAACATGAATGGTCTCCTTTGACCAAGAAATAATTAATCCCACTAGTGGGTTGAAATGAAAAAAATGGCATAGGTGCCCAAGGGCGGTCGTCCTTAAGTAACATCAACTTCAACAAGGATGTTGACATCTCTAAAGTGGGGGAAAGTGACATGCCCTTCTAGGTGGACCTTCAAGTGAAAGGATTCACCTAGTCAGGGCCCAAGTCTAGACCATTGCGGGCCGGCCCCCATGGCGGTTTGAATTGCAAGTCTAAATTGGGCTAGGTTTGACTCTCGGTTTGACAACACTCATGAGTCGCATAGATGTTGGCTAGTTAGGGTTTGAGGAAAGGGGCTTGAGGAGATGCCCTTGGTATGTTAAGTCCTTGAATTAAATACAAGTTTATGGTTAAGCCGAAAGATGGGAGATGGTAATCCTAAGCGACAAGGCCTTGTACCACTTGGGAAGCCCGCCACAGGTTGAGTCCCACCCATTTAGAGGCTAGGGTTAGCCTTACATTACAAAATAAGACTCAAAGTTCATCGTGCGTAGTACAACAATAGGTCTTTGGGTGGAAAGGGGGATTTTGGGTAGGGCAGAAGAGGAGCAATGAAGTTTGTTCCCCAATGAAGGCAAAGTAGGATTTTGAGGTCTTCAAGTTTGCTGGTGTAAAGGTTGTCCAACAATGATTTGTGTTATCAACATTAGTGAAGAGGAAAGCATACATTTTCATGGGCATGAGCCTTCTGAATTGCTTTTAGCATTTGCAAAATAGGCCTAGATGTTTGGGAGCAAATGTGAATTGATTTCACCCTTTTGACCAAGGTTATTTTTTCCAAACTTGTGATATGAAATTTTTGGCAAATTTTTCCAAAAAATTAGCCACCTTATTCAAATTTACATTACACTTCTTTTTTTTTGGGTTGAAAACGTGACAAAAATTCTCAAAGAAAGCTTCTATCTCTTGGAAGAGAAATAAGTAGTTAATGAACAAATGTTTTTTCTGAAATCGCCATATTTAGACAATATGTTCCAATGCAAAAATATAGCAGGATTCTTATATTTTTCTACTTTCCCCACTGACGTGAGACCTGTAACCAAATTTGCTAAATGCTCTCGTAGGATGATGGCCAATGTGGCTATTTCACAACATGGGAAACCGAAAAAAAAAAAACCCCACACAGTGGGTTTTGACTTCTCAAAGAGTAGCCATTGGGGAGAAATGGGAATCGGGTTTCGTATTTTGACTTCTCGAAGAGTGGTTGTTGAGGACAAATGTGAATCGGGTTAACCATTTTGACTCCTCGGTTTTTAAGGACCTCGTTTGGGACCTCAACGTTCTCGTTAGTAGAGAGAGGAAACCAACAGCGAGGGAAAAGCAAAGCAAAGCTGAAGGGAAGAAGGGAAGCGCGAAAGAAAGCGAACAAGAGCGCAGCTGCGGAGCTTTGTGGCTTTCGAACGCCTGGATGCATCCTCCGCTCACTCTGCACAAGCATCCTGCCTGTGCTCTAGTATTTCTTCTACCGCTTTCTCTTTTGATCCTTTTTTTTCTTTCTATAAAGACGTCACTTTTATAAACCCTAATCAATCTTTCAGATGCTTGCAGTTTCTGTTTCTGGTCACCAATTTTGTATTCAACATTTGCTGTTGTCTTTTTCGCAGCTGCTATCTTTCCTGCTTGTGCTGTAGTATTTCTTCTACTCCTTTTCCCTTTCAATCCTATTTTTTTCTTTCACAAAAGACGTCACTTTTATAAACCCTGATCAATCTTTCAGACGCTTTGCAGTTTCTGTTTCTGGTTACCAATTTTTTATTCACATTTTGCTGTTGTCTTTTTGTATCTGCAATCTGGTTGTTGTTCATCTGTCAGAGTAAATCCATGTTTTCTGCTCCCTTCTTTTGCTTCTAGGGTGAGATGACCAACTTGTGTGTGCGTGCGTGCGTGTGTGTTTGTGGTGCGGGGTTTTATGAGCATGACAAACTTGGTCTTGGAAAAGTGGGGAATATGCCTGCAGATGCTGCTTTTTTGGATGATCTTTCGGGGATTAGGTTTCTGCTTACAGAGACTTTTGATGGTTTTGTCTTTGTTTTCAGTTTGGGGTTGATGTGGTGGCATGGCAGATCATTGAGAACTTCAAGAAGTGTCATGAGGATCATCCCGTTCAGAAATTCTTTGGTGTATGCAATGATCTGAAAATTGAGCTTGACCACTGTTTCCGTGAGGAGGTGGGTTCCTTATCTCTCTTTGTTCTTGGAGATTCTTGAAGAGGGGTTGAAGGTCAATGTTCTCAGCTTGTGGACCTATAACCTAGAAACATGCACAGCTCTGTGTGTGTGTGTGTGTGTGTGTGTGTGTGGGTGTGTGAGAGAGAGAGGGAGAGAGAGGATGCAAAGATCATTTGGGCATTCGTGGTGATGTTGGTTGACAGAAAGCAGAGAAGCGGAAAGCCAATTTTGAAGCAAGCAAGCAATTCAAGGAGAAGCTTAGGGCTAGCAAAGCTGCAAAGGCTGCTGCAGAGACAGCCTCCCCCTCACAGCTTGACTGAGCTGAGATTTTTGTCTTTTCTCTTCTTCAATAGAACTTGCTACTTTCCTTTACCACTCCTCCTAGGTTTATAGCCTCATCCAAACTGCAATACTTGTTTATGGTGACATGGCCTCTGTAAAATCAGAAACAAGATTGTCAGCAGACAATCCAATTAGAGAAAAGCAGCCTGAGAGAAGATTATCAGAAAGTTCACCTACATTAGGGTGGGAGAGGAGGGGTGCTCGGAAGCCTCATATAATTTTGGCTGCAAGTGGGAGTGTGGCAGCAATCAAGTTCGGAGTTCTTGCTGATTGCTTGTCTGATTGGGCAGAAGTGAGGGCTGTGGCAACAAAGCCAGCATTGCACTTTATTGACAAGAGTGCACTTCCAGCTAGTGTAAAGCTTTACACAGATGAAGATGAATGGACAAGTTGGAGCAAAATAGGGGACAATGTGCTCCACATAGAGCTTCGAAAATGGGCTGATGCAATGCTGATTGCCCCCCTCTCTGCAAACACACTTGCTAAGGTAACATATAACTTTTTCAAGCTCCTCTTCATGCTAGGACTCTAGCATCCTGTTTGTCCTTGGTGGAACACATGGCACAGGAATATTGTAGGAACTGTATCTTGGGGGTGGATTTTTCGATCTCTGGTTTAGTCAAATGAGAATCATCCACGGAACTAAATGCAAGTGTGTGCAGGTTGCAGGAGGGTTGTGCGACAATCTTCTCACTTGCATTGTGCGTGCTTGGGATTTCTCAAAGCCTATGTTTGTTGCACCTGCAATGAACACATTGATGTGGACAAGCCCATTTACACAGCGCCATCTTTCATCATTGGATGATTTGGGGGTTATTGTTATCTCCCCAATCTCCAAAAGGCTAGCATGTGGAGACACTGGAAATGGAGCTATGGCAGAGCCAGCTGCCATTGACTCAGCTGTCAGACTATCTGTTTTGAAAGCAGAGAGCATTGGGAATGCACTTCCTATACCCCGCACAGTATAATTGTTCTCTGTGGTTTGAAGCCTTCCTATGGACAGGCTTGTGTCCATGAATCTGACAAATGAGCTTCATCATTTGCAGTGTTTCAGGCAGTTTTTCTTCTACAGTGGTGAGACACTCCAGCTTCATTATCCCTGTTCATTTGATGATTATCAAGGTCCTTTGTTTTAACCTGATTCTCAATTGGTTTTCACAATTAGTCAGTGGTGACTCTCAGAACCAGTTAGACCTGCTGGAACCTGGATACTGCTGGGTTGACAAAAATAAATGTTCATTTTCCCAAATAGTTCTCACAACAAACTGGAAACTTCTTATCAACTAGATATCCAAAATGTGTGTTTTTCTTATACCTTAGGGCATCTCCACCCAAACCCCCTATTTCGGGCCTCTACCAATGTACACCACTTCCAACATGTACTCTAAACTTTTGGACACACCCTTAGGATTATCTCCATCTACATAGATGGCAGTATTATTTTTAGAGTAATACTCCAAACATGAACTTGCAGAATGTAGAATATTATGATACCCCTCTGATCTGATTGATTCCAACAGCGAAAAGACAATCCTTGAAAATATTAATTTCTTAGTTATTTGTAAACTAGTATTTTATTTGTTTGTTTGCATCTGTTCCATAAAAATGTGTACGGTGATATGATAGGATACCTTTAGCTAAGCATGAATGCAATCAAAGTGATAAGTGAAGGATAACGTGGCCATGTCCATATCTCATTGGACAATCACATGGTGTGATTTGACTAAATATGTGACTAAAATTGAGGTGTAAATAATCCCATATTCTTGCACAATATCCAAGCTTGATGTTGTTTTAACTTTTGTTTTAAAGTATGAACACTACTCCAATGGAGATGTTGGAGAAGTGATATTTTAATATATATGTAGTTCACATTGTACAAAGCCAAATTCCCTCAATCTATAATTGGTCATGATTCTCTGTCCAAGGTGATCATGAATCAAAGGATTAATTTGTAATGAATTCACATAGCATTTCATGGAATACAATTATGTTTCCTTTAAAGCATTATACACATTTGTTGCATAATTTGAAAATTTTATCAACTTACAAACTTGTTTGAAAACATGAATAAGTTTGATTCCTGTTATTAGATGTATAATATGTAGTTTAAAACAAAATACATGACCACAAGTTATATTGTAACTTATTTCAAAACAACAAAAAAGAATCAATTTCATTTCAACTTTTAAATACATAATGTGAGGTGAAATAAGCTTGGATGCCACACATTTTTATGTGATGGCTTATGGATGGACAATGCATAATAGGATGATGTAACCCTACAAAACTTTATTTATAAACACATCGTAGAGTTGGAAAATGTACGAAAGAATAAGAAAAAGGAAAAGGGAGAATTTATAGGATGTCAAGTTAGTTCAAACTAGATGTCAAAATGTCTCCATGTCAAAAATTGATTGCTATAGTAGGTCAGCTGTATTTCTTGATGTCAAAAATTGATCGCCTACAATAGGTTGGTTGTGGTGATGAGAGGTGTGTCCTAAAGGGGTGGCGGTTGACAAATAATTAAGCCTTTGACTATAGCCCAACTTAAGATGGAAGATGTTTACATCTTTTGCAATGTGATCGAAATTTTTTGATGAATGAAAGTAACCAAGACAACTTGAACTTACATTGTCTTTGGGCCCTAATTTGACTCTCATATTATGGTTTCATCCCAAATTGAAATAAAATCAAAAAATGAACAATTGGTTATCATTTACTCAAATTTCAACATCCCAAGGTTTGATCTTCACATGATTTGATTTTAGAAAAAAAATGAGGGGTGAAAAAAAACAAAACTAAATAAGATAGTGCAACTTTTTTACCCAATTTTGGTGATTTTTTAAATTTTAATCCAATGTTTTGTGGGTATTTTTTATTTTTAAGAATATGTAATCCTTGAATCTTATATATATATTGCAAATGTGGTAAAACCTTGGGGTAAGGGGTCTTTTTTTTAAAATTTAAGAACTTATGAATAAAAGTAATATTGTTTTGCCTAACAAGTAGGGGTTATTGGGAATAGGGTTTTCTAAAAAGGATGTAGTTACAAGTGTGGTTTGGATTTAGTGTTGTAATTTCACTATGAAAAAGGGGGGTGTTTTGCAATTAGCCTTATGACTCAATTTTTGAATTGTAAAAGACACTTGCAACTCATTGTATTTATACGTTGTGAGTGCTAACAAACAAATTGCATGAATTGCAAAATTGCAACTCATCGTATATAAGGTGCAATTCATTACAATTCAATTGCAACTTAGTCAAAACAACTCCTTTTGAACTACTATGCAATTCCATGATAATTGTACCCATGATGTCATGTTGACATCATTAATGGTCATTCATTTATTAAAATCTAACACGTGGCATTATGAAGATTTTTGAAATGTTTTTTCGAAATATTGATCTCCATCATCCATTATGATTATTAATGACGGTATGAGATTGTGACATGTGGCACAATAAATATTTCCACATGGCATGTTAATTGTATTTTGGAAAAAAAAATTAAAAATTAAAATAATTTTAATAGCTAAGTAGGTTGTACATAACCATAGGTAGGTAGGTTGGTAGGTCTTAAGACCTACATACTTACATATTTACCTAGGACCTTCCTATCTACTTACATAAGTAGGTAAAAAAGTAGGATCTACTTACTTACCTACCTAGGTAAGTAAGTAGGAAAGCACAAAATTAACTGCATTAAAAAATAACCATGACATTTTTTTTTTAATTTTATGTTTTGCCTTTGGGTTAAGCTTTTTAAAATTCATCCCAAAATGGCACATGTATTTTAATGTGAAAACATAAGAGAACAAGCTTTCTTTATATAGTTTGTAACATGTGATTTAAAGACAAAGCATATGGGTTAAATCTTTTAGTTGTTCATTAGTTGCAAATTGAGTTACAACTATAGCATTTAAGCGCTCAAAGCACGCTAGATCCAAGGGGAAGGCTCCACTCTTTTAGGTTGAAAAAAAACTTGAACCCCTCCTACTAGTGCATCTAGTGCACTAAAAATCGTCAAAAATGGAATAAAATTGAAAAAGTTATGGCCCTTCAAAATAAAAGGGGTCAAAAATTCAAAAAAACAAACCACCAAATGCTACAAAGATTGGTTTCCAAACATCAACAAAATTCCTTGTATGTTGTTTTGTTGTTGTTAAAGTTCAAAGATGATTTGTAAAACTTCATTCAACACTCTTATAACACTTTAAATCGTTTTAAATGAATAAGAAATAAAAAAAAGTTATGAGGTTTGAAAGTAGGAGGGGTCCAAAGAGAAAAAAAAAAAAACGTGTTTTGTAAGTTGAAAAGTTTATTTCTCTTCTTGTTATTTTTTCATTACTCATTTTCCTTTGCATTTCAAAGATGATTTTAGAACTTGAGGTAGCGCTTCCAAAACAATTTAAATCATTCAAAATGAAACACATATGATGAAAACATAAATAACCAATGAATATGTATTTTTATTAAATTATAAGTAGTTGTATTATAGTCTAAACATAGTTGAATAGTAATACTTTAGTAATGGTGCACTAATGGCCATATTAATTGCATTAATGGGAATCATAATAAAAAACTAATTGCAAATGTATTCCATAGTGGGTGGTGGAAATGTGGATACGTGGCATGATCACATGTATGTACATCAAGGACCCGTAGTCGATGCAGCTTTTAGTCGATGTACTAACTATAATCTCCAACTATCTACGTAGATAGTCGACAAGACTATTGAGCAACGTAGATAGTCGACTAGATTACTGAGCAATAGTCATAATAGACTAGACTACAGAGCAACGGTCATAATCGACTAGACTACCGAGCAACGGTCATAATCGACTATTACTCAGTTGTAGTCAGGTCAATAAAAATTCAAAATAAACGTAACTTGCTACTCGTGAACGCAACACACTACAGATTGTTGCGACTCGTGAGTGCAACACACTACAGACTATTGCGACTCATGAGCGCAACACACTGCAGACTGTTGTTTACTACACTACACAATTGTTGTCACTAATTTATCATGGATGATGGAGTCCCCTGCCCCATCGGTCAGCAATCGCTCAGAAGAGGGCTCGCAATGAGTAAACGACAACAGTCTACAGTTGACTAATTCAAGGCCAGAGTAGTCGACTACATAGTCGATTATAGTCGACTATGTATCTATGGGCTAGAGGATAGATAGTTACAACTACGACTATATGTAAATAAGGACCGACTACGAGTCCCTGATGTACATTGTACACTAGTTGTAATATAGTTGTTGTTTTAATGACACATTTATAATAGTTCTAAAGTAGTTGCCACATGCAACTACAATGCAACTCCTGAAAAAATCAAACATGGTTGACTACATATGTATGTATGATGTGTATAAATTATTGTATAAAAGACCCATTTTCAACTCACTTGCAACTATAATACAACTAACTGATTTTTTGACATGATAATTTATTTATTAATACACCATATTTCTAAGGGGATAATTGCACAGTAGTTGTAATATCCAAGGAATAATTACATAACAATTGTATATGATTTATTTTTTTGAGTTTTAGTTGTAGGGTAGTGCGGTTTCGGTGGATGCGATTTTTCATAATGTTTTAAAGTGTTGTTATTCATGTTAGCATGATTTTTAATTTTTTAAATCAACACAAAATATTTCAAAAAAGAAAAACAATGTGAAGAACATATTTTGAAACAAATCACATGTTTATTATGTCACATTTTGTTTTAATGTACAATGAAATCAAACATTTTTGCAATTTGGACCAACAATAGGTAGGAGAAGCTACAATATTTAATCCTAAAGTTTAACTTGCATCACCATTCGAAATGTAAATGAAGTGTTTCTCTAGAAAAAGACTTTTGGGTCCAACACAACTTGAAAAACAAAGGGCTTGAAAATATAAAAGATTTTGGATTTTGGAATAACTAAATTGACACATGACTAAAATTGATAAACACTAACAAAATCACAAGAATTGAATGTGACACACTTGAGACCTTCAAATTGGAAACCTTGAACCTTCAAATTGGACATAGAAAACCTAACATAATTTTACAAAGAAAAAAATATGACATAAAAAAAAAAATAAAATAAACATATGACCTTAAGAAAACACAAAAAATGGAAAACACATGATAGCCCACTCATATATGAAAAACATAAAGGTTTTTCGTGAACACCCATTTCATCATTGGAATGTTGCAAAAAATAGAAGTGCATGTTTCTTAAACCTTTGTGTTACTAATAGCCCATATGCACCTTTACCCTATAACACACCAACAAAAAATAATCAACACACTTTTTTTAAACATGGAAAAATCCATAAATATTGAAAACAGCACAAAGTCAAAACAAAAAAACCAATAGATTTTTCAAAATAAGTCAAAGACTTCTTCAAAAAGGTCTTTGTTTTCCATGAGCTTGTTGTTCTTTTCAATCATAGTAACCTCAAATGTTAGAAAGTTGTTCATGTTTTTAAGGTTCAAGACTTTAATAGGCATAGTCAAAATGAACAAAAATAATGTGAAAGAAAAAATAAATAAAACATGGGACAATAACTAGTAACCTTTACTTTGGTTTAAAACACATACTTTGACAACAAGGAACAATGTATTGACAATGGATTGAATAATAACCCAAATTTGGCACATTAGCATTACGGAGGACAAATGCAAAGCTTGCTAATGTTCATAACAAATGGAGATTGCATAATGATATTCAAGAATTTCTTGAAACAAGATGATGCAGAAGGTAATTATATCTTCATATGAATTTTGACCATCTTAACAAATAACCCTACAATAATATAAAAGTCATTTCACTCTTGCCTTCCCCTCCCATATTTTAAAATCCATGTTATAGTTTTTTTAAGGAACTTTGAGCACCTTCCAAACTCACCTCCATAAAACCATGGTAGATTATGACATCATCAATGGCATACTAACATGCCTTTGACATAACATGACCAAATTAGGACCCTTTGAATGGGCATGGTAACTAAAATGGTGACCAAAAAAAATGTTTGTTAAAGTAATGATCAATGTCGAGAAATTAGACCCTTTTGTTTTCACATAGGCAATTACTTTTTCAAGTAAACCAAATGAATCAAACACAATGTTTACTCAATTTGCCATGGCTACACTAATTATGTTGTTCTTCAAATGTCCCCATAGTCACAAGGTCAACTCCCATGAGTTGTTGATGAAGTTGACAACCATGGCAAAAATGTCATATTTAGCTTGCAACATCCAAAAATGAAAAGGAAATGTACATGTAGCACAAGATGTAAAAGAAGGCAAAACATATTTATTGTTAATTTTGTCCACAACATCTAAAAGCACTTCATTCTTGAGTTGTCCTTAAAAAGGAAACTAAATAGACTCGCATTGATGTAAAACCAATTGCTTCAACCATGGATTCTTGATATAAGACAAAGGATTGTATCCTTTAGCAATATATTACACCATATATTCTAGAAAAACTTGTTGCAGAGATTTGTTATAAGGGTGTTGGCTACCAAAAAACATTGTGATATGAAGTGGTTGCATTGTTTTCATTTTTTTTGCAAACTATATTTGATTAATAGATTCCCACTCTCTACATAAAAAATAACTCTGCCTCCAACATTCCTATGGATGTTTAATATAAACATGTCTTTCCAACAAACTTGTGTCATAATATTTGTTATAGTCTATAAGCCTTTTTGTTCTTCCCTTGGGTAAGCATCCTAACATCAACTTGTTATGAAATAGGACTTGACGGAGAATACAACACAAGTTTTGTGGATTGCAAACACTAATTAATTGCAAATCATTAAGAACAAATAAGGCCCAATAATCAAAGGTGCAATGCTAGGGATACTAGATGTCATGACTAGTGAGGAGTGCCTGAGCTACCTCCATGTCATTGTTGGACGCCTTTTGAGATCTAATTGGTGTGTTAGTGGAAGATAAAAGGGTAGTTGTATGGTACATTACTAAACAAAATGGACCATCACATTTTTAGTTTTTAAACCATTTTGCATATAATTTAAAGCTTTTATTGGATGTCACAAAAAAAGATTCATCTATGTGAGGCTAACACAAAAAGTCTTTCAACAATGAAAGAAACATAACAAAATAATGGACAATCAATCTTAGAAGGATTTTTTATGGACTATGTTAGTCCATCTAAATTTGAATATGATTTTTTTTGCTCACAATATGTTTGTACAATGTTTTTGAAACTTTGGGACATATTGCTTTGAAAGTTGATAAATCTTAAGGTCAAAAAATAAAGTAAGAAAATATCCTATTTGTGAATATATCAAATAATATTCCATTGAAAAAATTCTAAATGGAAAAATCTTTTTGATATTAACATTGATGATTTTCAAGACCATTCATTAATAATATTCATTAATAATATATATTTTAAAGGAGCTTAAAATTGTGGCCCAAACTTGGATTTTGAAAAAAATGTTAACTTTAACATCATTTGAACCAATTTGAGAGTTGAACTAATTTACAAGGCTTAAAATTAGTTCAAAATACAAAGGATGGGGACTTTCAATGGGACTATCAAATGTCATATTTGTTAAACCCTAATGTATTTTAACCTAGAAATAAGAGTTGTAATTATTCATGCCATTTTTTGAAATAACTCAACTACATGCACAAAAAAACAAAATAAAATAAAATTGTTCATTAGACCCACAACTACTTTGTAACACTTTCATCATTTTTCTTTAATGCACGACAAAGAAACATTTACAAGTTATGATTGTAAGACGGTAAGTGAAATTCAATAGTGTCAAGGTTCAAAAACTTTTTGTTGACATTTGCAAACACCGCAACAAAGAACCATCGATAGTCAAGCCTTTAGGACATTGATTCCATGATGGAGGTTCAATTGGGTCACATTATAAAAATTGAGTAAACCATAACTACATGATCCAAAGGTTGATTAAGGTCAATGCAAGGTTGAGCAAACCAAAATGGATGTAATGGTGGCATATTTTGCAATGTGAGCATCGTTTAAATGGGGTAAATTTGGAGTTATCAATTTAAGGACTTAATTTGAAGTTGTTACTTGAGTATCTATATGATGTAAGTATTTTATATGCATAATATGTAAATTTTAAAAAGCTATGAACATTTCAAATGAACAATAAGGATTGTATAGTTGACAAAAAATATTATATGGATTTCAAAATGGTTCAATTATTGATACTATGGTTGGCAAGGACTTAAATTTAGTGAAATAATATATCAATGAAAAAAGTTTCAAAATTCTCACACCATGTCAACTATATGTTATTTTTATGGAGCTTTTTGTCATTAAAAAACAATTTTTTTTTTACAAAGTTGACATCATGTTGAAAAAACATTTTTTAATGTTAGATTTGTGCACACATGTACAAAATAATGATATCTATGGTGGTTTGAACATAAGTGGAAAAAAAATGTTTAATTATCCTAGTGTTCAAATAAAAATACAAAGGAAATGCTACCAAATGGATTAAATGGAACTTTTTATCTACCATTTTTGGTCCTCTCAACCTTGCACCCACTTATTAATCTCAATGCACATATGGTTGTTTTGCTACAAGTCTTGAGTTGTGATGGGAATGACAATTTCATTGATAACTACTACTACACCACTATGTGGGTCAATATGGTCCCATTTATGATGTTAATATTGCTCAAGCTTATGGGCATGCCCTCCCCATCAAATTAGGACCCTTTTACATAAAAAGATCAAAAGAGATTGGAAAAGTGATTTTTTTTTGGATCTACCATATGAATGTTTTTATAAATAATTTATTTGGGTTGACATTTGGTAACGTAAATAAAATTAGAACACTAAATCTACTAAGTAGGGGAGTGTTAAGGGACAATAGTTATTGTCACTAGATGGTAATACCATCAAATGGTAAAGTAAATGTAAGAAAATTCTAGAATGAAAGGTTCCATGACAGTAATATAGTTAATGCAGTGAATTACTTGGTAGAATAACCATAAAATAATTATGGGGAAGAATTTGAATAAAATAATATTTGGTTGTGGAATTTTTTAAAAATTTAATTCATTTAAAAGGGCAATTGTTTAGTTGCTAGTGATGGTTCCAACCATGTTATAAAGAGCCACACAACCATTGTTTTTTCGTTGTTTTTTAAAGAATATTCTTTTTAAAAAATTAATATGTCTTTCAAAAAACATTAAAAACATTTAAATCTTTTTTGATACTATCATGGGTTTCAAACTACCTAATAGGATCCACTACAATATGTAACCATTGCTTATAGAATCCAAAAAAAAAAAAAGATTTTCTTTTCCATTTTATGATGTTTAAAAAATGATTACAACAACATTTATATGTTATTTCAACACAATACATTGTCCAATTTGACATGATTTGGATGAGCATTTGGGAGTCATAAGGACTAACATATAATTGTAACTAATGCTTATGTCCTTTGGAACACTATTAAATAGCTCAAAAATGTTAGAATGACATTGGATTTTTTTGTGATTTTTATTTTATACTAGTGTGAACCTGGTGCATAATGCACCCGTCGAGTAATAACTGTCACAGAAAACAAAAACCATCAAAAAAAAA
>Ga0116229_10003934_pt1 | contig 24420 bp, 21 predicted proteins | sample S1TSphgellanicum_3_FD_87313 | JGI IMG/M metagenome (GOLD analysis project Ga0116229, IMG submission 87313) | Host-associated microbial communities from peat moss isolated from Minnesota, USA - S1T2_Fc - Sphagnum magellanicum MG | ecosystem: Host-associated > Plants > Peat moss > Unclassified...
CGTGAGTGCTTCGGCGAGCGTGTGTTCGAGGATTTCCTTGCTGACGAGAGTGTCGGACATGGTCGCCAGCGTATCGTGGGCGCACAGAAGCCTCCTCACCTAAAGCGCACTTCTTTTGCGTTTCGACATGAAGTCGTAACACTTTTGGCGTAAGAAGCGGTTAAATTCGCACGCTTCGTGTGCTGTAGTCAAAGGCGTGAGCCCATCAATGGGGCCCACGCGCGATGTCATCGCAACCTACGGCGTTGTAGGAACCACGAAGTGAAGGAGAACAGATGAGTAACGAAGAACAGCACGACGATCATGCACACGAACACGATCACCCCCACGGACCCGACGCGCGCCGAGCGGCGTGGCGGCGAGGACGTCGATTCCTCTTGGTCGTCCTGCTGATCCTGGGCGTGCTCGTCTTCGTCGGCGACATTCTCACGGCCATCGTGCTCGGTCGAAGCACGTCGTCGGGCTCGCACTCAACCGTCTCGGTGACGGGCACCGGCACGGCGACCGGCACACCCAACACCGTCAGTTTCCAAGTGGGGGTCAGCAGCGTGGCGAAGAACGCGTCGGCGGCCCTCGCCGCGAATAACGCGCGCGTGAGCAAACTCGAAGCCGCGCTCATCGCGAGTGGCGTCGCGAAGAAGAATCTGCAGACGACGGGGCTCAACATCTACCAGAACACCAACGACAAGGGCGTGGTCACCGGCTACACCGCCGACGACGAGCTCAGCGTCACCCTTCACCAGATCAGCAAGGCCGGCACCGCGCTCGACGCCGCGACGAACGCCGCGGGTAATGGCGTACAGCTGAGTGGTCTCACCTACTCGATCTCGAACCAGGATTCCCTCTACCAAAAGGCCCGCACGTCCGCGATGAAGAACGCCCTCGCGGAGGCGAAGGACATCGCCAAGGCCGCGGGTGAAACGGTCGGTTCCATCAAGAGCGTGACCGATCAGGAGACCTCGACGGGCAGCACGTCACCAATTCCCGTCGAGTTCAACGCGTCGGGGGCGAAGAGCACCACGCCGGTGCCGGTCCAAGCCGGTACGCAGACGGTGACTGATCAAGTCTCGGTGGTCTACCACCTGAACGGCTAGGCACGTCGCGCGTGCTCGCAGCCGTTGTCGAGGCCACGCAGTCACGGCAACGGCTGCGAGCACACATCCAGATTGAAGTTGGTTACTCAGAAGTAGGATGGCGCTGTGATTCTGCCGTCCATCGAAGGCCCCGCCGACCTGCAGGGGCTCACGTACCAGGAACTCAATAAATTAAGCGCAGAGATCCGCGAGTTCATCATCTCGACGGTCAAGACGACCGGAGGACACCTCGGATCGAATCTCGGTGTCGTCGAACTCACCATTGCCCTGCATCGCGTCTTCGAGTCGCCGAAGGACATCTTCCTTTGGGACACCGGCCACCAGGCGTACGTCCATAAGCTGCTCACGGGCCGGCGTTACGGTTTTAAGGCGCTTCGCCAACGCGGCGGCCTCTCGGGGTACCCGAACCGCTCCGAGAGCGAGCACGACTGGATCGAGTCGTCGCACGCCTCGACCGCGCTCTCGTACGCCCACGGACTCTCCGTCGCCCTCGAACGAAAACGCGAACTCGTGGGACACGGGGGTCACCGCAACGTCGTGGCGATCGTGGGCGACGGATCCTTGACCGGCGGCATGTCCTACGAAGCCCTCAACAACCTCGGCGTGTCAAACCAGCGCGTGGTCATCGTGCTCAACGACAACGGCCGCAGTTACGCGCCCACGATCTCGAAGCTCTCGACCTCGCTCACCACGCTTCGACTCAACAAGACGTATCTCACGTTGCGCGAGCGTTTTCGCAGTCTCATTCCGCGCCTACCTGGCGGTCGGGCCGCGTACATGGGTATCGACGGTTTCACCTCGGTCGTGCGAGGGATGGTCACCCCCCACACGTTCTTCGAGAACCTGGGAGTTCGCTACGTGGGACCGGTCGACGGTCACAACATCGAACAACTCGAGACCGTCCTTAAGAGCGCCGCCCAGTGGGATGGCCCCATCGTCGTGCACGTCCTCACCGAGAAGGGCCGCGGCTACGAACCCGCCACGACCGACGATCTAAAGATGCACGACTACAAACTCCCCCCTCGACTCAACGACGAGGAGGTGGCGCCGCAGTCGTTCACGCAAGCGTTTTCGAGTTCACTCATCGCGCTCGCCAGCGCCGACGATCGCATCGTGGCGATCACCGCGGCGATGGCCGGACCCACCGGACTGCTCGAATTCCAGGAACGATTCCCGGGTCGGTTCTTTGACGTGGGTATCGCCGAACAACACGCCGTCACCGCGGCCGCGGGAATGGCCATGGGTGGACTGAAACCGGTCGTGGCGATCTACTCGACGTTCTTCTCGCGCGCGTTCGACCAAGCACATCTCGACGTGGGTCTACTCAATCTGCCGGTACTCTTCGTCTTCGACCGTGCGGGCATCACCGGTGACGACGGTCCGAGTCACCACGGCACCCTCGACATGGCGCTCTGTCTCGAGATCCCTAATATGACGATCTTCGCACCCTCGTGCGCGGAGGAGATTCCCGAGATGATGGCGACGGCGCTCTCGCTTTCGAGCCCGACGGCGATCCGCTTTCCCAAGACGCTGCCCAAGGCGTTCGACGGTCACATCGGCGAAGGTTTGAAGGCCCGACTTGTCGCACGCGGTGACGGCTCGCTCTGCGTGCTCGCGGTGGGCAAGATGGCGCCGAACAGTCTCAGTGCGCTCGAACACCTCGGTGTCGAACGTGAACGCGTGACCCTGTACGACGTACGCGTGCTTCCACCAGACCCCGCGATGATCGATGACGCGCTCGCGCACGATCGCATCATCACGGTCGAGGACGGGACGCGCCACGGTGGTGCGGGGACGCTCATGGTGTCGGCGATACGTAATCGCGCGCAAGAACTCGACCTACCGTTCCCCTCGACGAGGATTCTCGGCATCCCTCGCGCGTACCTGGAACAGCACCGACCCGACGCGCTGCTGGCGGAATTGGGGCTCGACCCCGAGGGGCTCGCGGGAGCCTTCACTCGGTTGCTCAATGACCAGCCTGAATTCCCTCGCGTGGTGCCCGAGTCGCCCCAGCCGCACTTCTTCTAAGCGGCGAGGACGCCGACGTACTCGCTCAGACGTCGAGGAAACGACGGATGGCTATGGCCGAACCGACCGACCCGATGACCACGCCGACCACGAGCACCACGGCGTTCGTGCCCAGCAACGCGTTCGTGTTGAGTTGGAACTCGTTGTGCAGTGGGTACCACGTGTGCAGTGCGGTCACCGCCACGATGGCGACCGCAGATCCCAGCAGGCCCTGAATGAAGCCTTCGGTGATGTACGGGATGCGAATGAACCAGTTCGTCGCACCGACCAGCTTCATCACCGACACTTCGCGGCGTCGCGAGAAGATCGCCATACGAATCGTGTTGAGGATGAGGACCGTCGCGGACAGCAGCAGCACCAACGCGAGCGCCAGGAAGACGATTTGGATGATGCGAATCGCGTGGTTCATCTCACGGATCTGCTGCTCGGGCGCCGTGACGCTGTAGATACCTGGTTGGGAGGAGAACGTCGAGACCACGACGTACGCGTCCGACGGCACCGTTGGTACGCAGCGGAACGACGACGGCACCTCCGACACGGTCAAGACGTCCGCCTCGGATTGCGGTAGCAGCTTCTGGGCCTCGGCGAAGTCCTGCTGCTGGGTGTCGTAGACGCAGCTCTTGACGATCGGCAGGTCGACGAGTTGGCTCTTGATACTCGCGATCTCGCTCTGAGAGGCGTTCGGCTCCATCCAGATGGTGACGCGGGTTCCCTGTTGCCACTGCGCGGACGCCTGCGCGGCGCTCTGCTTTAGCAAGAGCGAGGACCCCACCAGCGAGAGCGAGACCGCCACCGTCAGCACGGCCGCGATGGTCATCATGCGATTGCGCCAGAGGTTCCCGAAGGTCTCCTTCATCGCGTAGCGAAGGTACACGCGCACTAGAGCATCACCCCCTCGTCGACGCCGTAGACGCCACGAACTTGGTCACGGATCATCTCACCCTTGTCGAGTTCGATGACTCGCCGACGCATCCGGTCGACGAGGCCCTTGTCGTGGGTCGCCATGACCACGGTCGTGCCGGTGCGGTTGATGCGCTCGAGCAACGCCATGATCGACTCCGAGTTCGTGGGGTCCAGGTTGCCGGTTGGTTCGTCCGCGAGCAATATCAAGGGACGGTTGACGAAGGCTCGAGCCACGGCGACGCGCTGTTGCTCACCTCCGGAGAGTTCGCTGGGCAAGTTCTTCGACTTATCGGTGAGTCCGACGAGTTCGAGGATTTGGGGCACCTGGCTCTCGACCGTCGAGCGAGGTCGACCGATCACCTCGAGGGCGAACGACACGTTCTCGAAGACCGTCTTGTTGGGCAGGAGTCGGAAATCTTGGAAGACGCAGCCAATGTTGCGTCGTAAGTACGGCACGCGCCACTTGGGCAACTCGCCAATGTCGCGACCCGCCTCGAGAATGCGACCCTGGTCGGGCAATTCCTCACGCAAGAGCAGCCGAAGGAACGTGGTCTTACCCGAACCAGAGGCACCCACCAGGAACACGAACTCGCCCTTGTCGATATCGAGCGAGATGTCCTTCAAGGCGGGAGTCCCGTTCTTATACGTCTTCGAGACGTTTTCGAAACGAATCACGCAAATGCCCCTTTTGAGTGTGCTTGGAATCAGCGCTGACGCCGAATGACCTGGTACCTATTCTACTTTGGCCCCGGCGCACGACCTCACCACGAAGTGCGCCAGTTTCAAGGTTTCACAAGTTCTTATGTGCCACTTCGCTGTCGACGCAGCTCCGCTTCCATGAAGGCGTCCAGATCACCGTCGAGCACCGCGTCAACGTTGCCGGTCTCGTACTCGGAACGATGATCCTTCACGAGTTGGTACGGGGCCTGCACGTAACTACGGATCTGCGAGCCCCACGCGTTCTCGCCACGCGCACCACTCAGCGCGTCCATCTGCGCCTGGCGTTGCGCACGGGCTCGTTCGGCCAGCTTGGCCTCGAGTATCTGCATCGCGCGCGCGCGATTCTGGTGTTGACTGCGCTCGTTTTGGCAACTCACGACGATGTTGGTCGGAATATGCGTGATCCGAATCGCGGAGTCAGTCTTGTTCACGTGTTGGCCGCCCGCACCCGAGGAACGATACGTGTCGATACGAAGATCCTTCTCGTCGATCTCGACCTCGCCCGCGTCGTCGGTCAACAGCGGCGTCACCTCGAGACTCGCGAAACTCGTCTGGCGACGGGCTTGTGAATCGAACGGACTGATCCGCACCAGTCGGTGCACGCCACGCTCGGCGCTGAGCCAACCGTAAGCGAAGTGACCCTTGACGATGAACGTCGCCGATAGCAGGCCCGCTTCTTGCCCCTCGGTGAGTTCGTCGACCTCGACGTCGAAACCGCGACGTTCCGCCCAACGTGAGTACATCCGAAGCAACATCTCGGTCCAGTCCTGCGCGTCCGTGCCGCCCGCGCCCGCGTGCAATTCGACGATCGCGTCGTTGGCGTCGTAGGGACCGTTCAGCAGACTCTGGGTCTCGAGGGCGGCCACCGCCACTTCGAGCGTGCGCACGTTCTGGGCGAGTTCGTCGAGCAGTGACCAGTCCGCCTCACCTTGCGCCAGCGACTCTCGCGAGAACTCCGCCAGGACAACGCTGTCGTCGAGTTCCCGACGAAGCGCGTCGAAGTGATCGAGATCGTTGCTCAAGCGTCCGAGTTCGGTCGTCACCTCGCGCGCTCGATCCTGGTCGTTCCAGAGATCGGGGTTCGCCGCCTCCTCACTCAAGACGTCACGACGGGCGCGGCTCTGGTCGATCTTCAGGTAGTCCTGCGCCGCCTTCCAACGACCTTCGAGTTCGTCGAGGGCGTTTTGGGCATCGCGAAGAGCGTTCTCCGCCTTAGGATCGGCCATGGCACTGCTTGAACTTACGACCCGAACCGCACCAACAGGGATCGTTGCGACCGATCTTCTGGCGCGCGGGGGACGCAGTTTTGGCGCTTGCGCCGTGCGCCGGTAACTCGGCGGCACCCGGGGCGACTTCGGCCACGTTGGTCGAGGCGCGCTCGAGGTCCTCGTCGTCGGGGGCCGCCTGCACCTGGGCTTCGACGTGCGTGATGTAACGCACGTAATCAGTGTCGACCGCTTTGAGGAGGTGCTCGAACATGAGGTAGCCCTCCTTCTGCCACGCGGTCAGCGGATCCTGCTGGGCGACCTGACGCAAGTGAATACCGTCGCGCAGATAGTCCATGTCCGACAGGTTCTCGCGCCAGCGTTGGTCCAGGATCTGGAGCATGACGTCGCGCTCGATCTCCTTGGCGGTCTCGATCCCTCCGGGGAACTCCTCACACTTCTTCTCGTAGAGGCCGACGGCCTCGTCGACGATCACCGCGATGATGTCGTCGATGTCCTCGTACTCACGCAACGCGTCGACCGTCAACGACGTCGGCGTGTAGATCTGCAGCTCGTTGATCAATCCCGCGAGGTCCCACTCCTCGGAGAACGAGCCCGCGAGGCGTTCGTCGACGAAGTTCGTGAGGACCTCTTCGATCTGGACGATCGTGGCGTCGTGAATGTCCTCGCCGTCGATGACCTGTTGTCGTCGCGCGTAGATGACCTTGCGCTGCTCGTTCATCACCTCGTCGTACTTAAGGACGTCCTTGCGGATCTCGGCGTTGCGACCCTCGACCGTATTCTGGGCTCGTTCAATGGCGCGCGAGACCATTTTGGCCTCGATCGCCTCGTCCTCGGGCATCGCCCGGTCCATGACCCACGACACGGCGCCGGTCGCGAAGAGACGCATCAATTCATCCTCGAGCGACAAGAAGAATCGACTCTCCCCCGGGTCGCCCTGGCGTCCGGAACGACCGCGTAGCTGGTTGTCGATGCGCCGGGACTCGTGTCGTTCCGAACCCAGCACGTAGAGACCTCCGAGGGCGCGCACCTGATCGCCCTCCTCTTCGCAGATTGGCTGGTACTTCGCGAAGGCCACCTGGTAGGCGGCGTCGTACTCCTCGGTCCCCACCTCGAGTCCGCGCCCGAGTGCTTCGCGGTGCGCGAGACCCTCCGCGTTGCCACCGAGGATCACGTCAACGCCACGTCCGGCCATGTTGGTCGCGACGGTGACCGCGTGGAGCGCGCCCGCCTGCGCGACGATCTCCGCTTCGCGAAAATGCTGCTTGGCGTTCAAGACCTCGTGCGGGACCCCCGCCTTGGCGAGTTCGCGCGACAGCAATTCGGACTTCTCAACCGACGCGGTGCCGATCAAGACGGGCTGACCCTTCTCGTTGCGCTCACGTACTTCTTCGACGATGGCCTTGAACTTCGCGGCTTCGGTCTTGAAGATGAGGTCCGGCTGGTCGATGCGAATGTTGGGTCGGTGCGTGGGAATGGGCACGACCGAGAGTGAGTACGTGCTGCCGAACTCGCCCGCCTCGGTCTCGGCGGTACCGGTCATACCCGCGAGTTTCTCGTAGAGGCGGAAGTAGTTCTGCAGCGTGACCGTCGCCCAGGTGTGGTTCTCCTCTTGGATACGCACGCGCTCCTTGGCCTCGACGGCCTGGTGCAGGCCGTCGGACCAACGACGACCGTCCAGGGTCCGACCAGTGAACTCGTCGACGATCTTCACGACGCCGCCGTCGACCAGGTAGTCCTTGTCGCGGTGAAAGAGTTCCTTCGCGCGCAGCGCCTGGCCGAGTTGGTGCACGTAGTTCGTCGCGACGGCGTCGTAGAGGTTCGCGACGCCGAGGAGTCGCTCGACCTTCTCGATCCCCTCTTCGGTCGGTACGACGGTCTTCTTCTCCTCGTCGACCTCGTAGTCGACGTCGCGGCTCAGCGAGCGCACGATGGACGCGAATTGGTAGTAGAGCTTGGTGACGTCCGCCGCCGGTCCCGAGATGATGAGCGGCGTGCGCGCCTCGTCGATCAAGATCGAGTCGACCTCGTCGATGATGGCGTAATGATGGCCGCGCTGGACCATGTGCTCGCGGCGCCTCGCCATGTTGTCGCGCAGGTAGTCGAACCCGAATTCGGTGTTCGTGCCGTAGGTCACGTCGCTCTGGTACGCCTCGCGCTTCTGCTCGAAATCGGGCAGGTCGGGTCCCACGCGACCGACGCTGAGGCCCAGGAAGCGGTGCAGTTGGCCCATCCAGTTCGCGTCACGCGTGGCGAGGTAGTCATTCACCGTCACCACGTGCACGCCATTGCCCGCGAGCGCGTTCAAGTACACGGGCAGCGTCGACACGAGCGTCTTACCCTCACCAGTCTTCATCTCCGCGATCCAGCCGAAATGCAGCGCCATGCCACCCATCAACTGCTCGTCGTAGTGGCGCTGGCCGAGCACGCGGGTCGCCCCTTCGCGCACGACCGCGAAGGCCTCAAAGAGAAGGTCGTCGAGGGTCTCGCCGTTGGCGATCCGCCCGCGGAACTCCTCGGTCTTGGCCCTTAATTGGTCGTCACTCAGCGCGGCCATCTCGTCGGCCAGGTCGTTGATGGGACCCACCAACTCCGCGAGTTGGCGGACGCGCTTGCCTTCGCCTGCTTTGAGGACCTTTTGAAACAAACTCATGGTGATTAACCCTACCGGTCGAACTTTCTAGGGGCTGCGAGTGCTGACCTGGTCTTTGACCCCACACTTGCCTGCTGCGGTCTCCGCACGCGCCTCCGGCAGCACGAGGCTCTCCGGCGACGTTCTCGCACTCTCCACCGGCGCTCACGACGACCACCTTGATCGTCCCGAGGCAGGACTTACTTCTAAATCGCGCCATGCTCAGCGTCCATACGACGCCTTACGTGGGTCGTTTCGCCCGCGACTGGCATCGACTTTCAACCACAGACCACCCGCAACCCTGTCCCTATTCTAGGGGTTACGCGCCCAACGTCCTAGTGGTAGCGCCCGGTGACCAGGACCACGAAAAGGCGAAGTCCCAGTACGAGCGACGCCAGCGGCGCGAGGAGTCGACGAAAACCTCTCGAAGTCTGCCATTCGAAGCGCAGGGCGCTGCGGTGGTGCGCGATGATCATGGCGCGAGGGGCCCTCGCCCGCGACAATCCCTCCACGTGGGTGACCTGCGCGGTCGAGAGCGTCGCGACCGTCCAACCGGCGTGGCGAATCTGCCAGCAAAGCGCCATGTCCTCGGCGAACATGAAGTACCGCTCGTCAAATCCCCCCACGTGTTCAAAGACGTCGCGGCGGACCATGAAACACGCTCCCGAGACCCAGTCCACCGTGCCGTCGCGACGCGGCATGCGGTAGCGACGGGTCGCGGGATTGGACGGCCAGAGCGGCGACAACAACGCGTGCAGCCCAGCGAGCCAAAAGTTCGGGAAGACGCGTTGGGAGGGATAGACCGAGCCGTCAGCGCGAAGTATCTGTGGGCCGACGATCCCCACCGCGGCGTTGGCGTCGAGCAGCGCCACCATGCCCGCGACGGCGTCGTCGTGTACCACCACGTCCGGGTTCGAGACCAACACGTACGCGAGTCCCTTGGTCGCGGCCACACCTCGATTGACCCCGCGCCCGTAACCGAGGTTGAGTCGTGGCGTGACGAGCGTGACGTCGCGACCCTCGAGCGCGGGTGGCGTCGACCCCTCGTCGCCGTTCTCCACGACCACGACGTCGCGAACCCCATTCGCGCGCAGTGAGTCAATGCACGTGGCCAACGCCTCGCCGGCGTGATAGTCGACGATCACCGCGCTCACCGTGGTGGCGACCTCGCTCACGTGGGCTCCACGTCCCTACGCGATCGCGCACGCACGAGTCGTTCGACGCCCTCGCGCCAGTCGGGCAGCGTCGACCACGTGCCCGACCACTTCGTCGTCGCGAGGTCGCTGCGTGCGGGCCGTTGGGCGGCTGGTGCGGGCACGAGCTCCACGGTGCGAATGGGCGTGGCGAAGTCGTCGTCGCGACCGAGCAGGGACCCGACGTAGCGCGCGACCTCGAACCAACTCGTCGTGCCACTATTCGCGACGTGCCAGGTACCCCCGGACCGCTCGCGCACCAGCGTCACCAGCGCGCGCGCCATGTCACTCGCGAGCGTCACCGTGCCGACCTGGTCGTCCACGAAACGAACGTTCTCGCCGTTCGCCGCGCGTCGCGCGATGACGTGCACGACGCTCGTACCGCGCACCCCCATGACCCACGAGGAGCGCACGATCGTGTCGTCACTCGCGCACAACAGCTCGCCCACTCGCTTGGACGCACCGTAGACGTTAAGGGGGTTCGTCGCGTCGTCTTCGCCGTAGGCGGCGCCCTTCGTGCCGTCAAAGACGTAATCGGTCGAGATAGTGATCAGGTGCGCCCCGACGTCATGCGCGGCGAGTGAGAGGTTCTCGGTCCCTTGTGCGTTCACCGCGAAGCAAAGGTCGCGCTCGCTCTCGGCTCGGTCGACCTGGGTGTAGGCGGCGAGGTGCACGATCACGTCGGGTCGAGTCGCGGCGATGGCCCTTCGAACGAGGTCAGCGTCAGTGACGTCGAGTTCGTGGCGCGTCAGCGCCACGACCACGAACTCGTCGTCGCCCACCGGTTTCGCGTCCGGCTGAAAGGACGGATCGCCACCGGGCGGCAGCGCCGCGCGCAGCGCGTCCACGAGGTCCTGGCCCACTTGACCCGCGGCGCCCGTCACCATGACGCGCGTTGGTCGCGTCACTGCGCCCCAGCACGTGCGTGCACGACGTCTCCCGCGGCGAACGCACGCTCGACGCCGTCGACCAGCACGACCAGTTGGCCACTCTCGTCGACGCGACTCGCTTGGCCTACGACAGTCTCGGCGTGGGTCTGGACGTGCACGATCTGTCCGAGCGTCGCCAACGCGCGCTCGTACTCCTCGCGTAGACGCTCGCGCCCCGTTGGATCATCGAGCAAGGCCCGGCGGCGTTCGACTTCCTCGAGCACGATGTCGAGTAGTCCTCGCGGCGTCAACGTGACGCCCGCCTCGGCACGCACACTGGTCGCGCGAGGGTCGCGCGAACCCGAGTCGGTGAGGTTGATCCCGATTCCCACCACCACCGCTGACTGGTTACTCGACGGTACGAACTCCGCGAGCAGACCGGCGAGTTTCTTCTCTCCCACCATGAGGTCGTTCGGCCACTTGAGGTCGGGTCGCACACCACTCAATCGAACGAGCGCCGCGCGCGCACCGAGTGCGACGCACGCGACCGCCCACTGGAGTTCTTGGGGCGAAAGAGCGGGGCGCAACAGCAGTGAGCACAGCAGCGACGAACCCGGCGCCGCCTCCCACACCCGTTCGAGTCGCCCACGACCGGCCGATTGGAAGTCCGCGAAGGCGACTTCGCCCTCGGGCGCGTCCTCTCGTGCCCGCTGGGCCAACCACGTATTGGTCGAGTCGATCTCCTCGAAATGGCTGACGCGCCAGACAATGGGGTCCATCCGTAAAAGATTAGGGTTTAGGGGTTAGTGGTACAAAGTGCGGTCCGTATACGGAGGTTCTCGTGTTAAAGAAAGTCCTCATCGCCAATCGAGGTGAGATCGCGGTGCGCGTGATGCGCACGTGTCGCGAGATGGGCGTGGGCACCGTGGCCGTCTACTCCGAACTCGATCGCAACGCACTGCACGTGCGCCTCGCCGACGAGGCCTACGCCCTCGGCGGACAGACCGCCGCGGAGAGTTACCTCAACACCCCGGCGATTCTCGACGTCATTGAGCGCTCCGGGGCCGACGGCGTGCACCCGGGCTACGGGTTCTATTCGGAGAACACGGACTTCGCGCGCGCCATCACCGACCTGGGCGTGACGTTCGTGGGTCCGCCGCCCGAAGCGATCGAGGTGATGGGTGACAAGATCTCGTCGCGACTCGCCGTCGAAAAGGTGGGTGTCGCGGGCGTGCCGGGTCGAAGCCAGACGTTGGTGGACGCCTCGGAGATCATTGAGTTCGGTGAGCAGTTCGGTTGGCCCGTCGCGATCAAGGCCGCCTACGGCGGTGGCGGTCGCGGCATGAAGGTCGTGAACGGCCCCGACGAGGCCAAGGACGCGCTCGAGAGCGCCCAACGTGAATCGCTGAACTACTTCGGACGTTCGGAGTGCTACCTCGAGAAGTACCTCGCGTGGCCACGCCACATCGAGATGCAGGTCTTGGCGGACACCCACGGCAACGTGCTGTGGCTCGGCGAACGCGACTGCTCGGCCCAACGTCGTCACCAGAAGCTCATTGAAGAGGCGCCCGCGCCGAACTTCCCCGACGAGATTCGCCGCGCGATGGGCGAGGCGGCCGTCAAGGTGTCCAAGGCCTGCGGGTACGTGAACGCCGGCACCGTGGAGTTCATGTACCAAGACGGCGAGTTCTACTTCTTGGAGATGAACACGCGTCTGCAGGTCGAACACCCGGTGACCGAGTTGGTGACCGGACTCGACCTCGTCGAGTTGCAGTTACGCATTGCGTCGGGTGAGGAGATTCCCTTCACGCAGGAACAGATCGAACACCGCGGTCACGCGATCGAGGTGCGCATCAACGCCGAGGACCCGTCGGGGGGACGATTCTCCCCCTCGCCGGGCACCATCACGCGTTTCGACCAACCCGCGGGACCGGGCGTGCGCCTCGACGCCGGTTACGCGCAGGGTGACACGATCTCGCAGTACTACGACAACTTGATCGCCAAACTCGTCGTGTGGGGGGCCGATCGCGAGAAGGCCCGTCGTCGGATGTTACGCGCGATCGAAGAGACGGTGATCGAGGGCGTCGCCACCACGCTCGGCGCCGACACGATCATCTTGAGCGACGAGCACTTCGTCACGGCCACGCACTCGACCAACTGGGTGGAGACCGGACTCGACTTCACCACGCTGCCGAGTCTCGGGCCGACCCCCGTTTCCGTGGGCGAAGGGACCGTTCGCAAGGACGTCACCGCGGAGGTAAACGGTCGTCGGGTCAGTGTGGCGTTATGGGTGCCCGAAGCGGACGACGAAGTGCTCGGTCGAGCCCACTCGACGGCCGCCAAGCCACGCCGTCAGCACCACGCGGGTGTCGTCGGCAGTGGTTCGGGCACGGTCAGCGTTCCCATGCAGGGAACAATCGTGAAGGTCACCGTCGAGGAGGGTCAGCAGGTCGAGGCGGGCGACACGGTCATTATCCTCGAGGCGATGAAGATGGAGAACGTCGTCAAGGCCGAGAAGAACGGCGTCGTCAAGAGCATCAAGGTGAAGGCCGGTGACTCCGTGAGCGCGGGTGACGTCGTCGCGGTCATTGAATGAACGAGTTCGAACTGGCGAGTGACGCCATCGAGGGTGCGCGAGGTGAGCTGATCGAACTGAGTCACTTCGTGCACTCACACCCCGAACTCGGCTACGAGGAATACGAGAGTGCCGAAGCGACCGCGACGCTGCTCGAAAAGGCTGGATTCACTCTCGAGCGAGGAATCGCGGGTCTGCCCACCGCATTTCGAGCCACCTTCGGGTCGGGGACGTTGCACATCGTCTTTTGTGCGGAGTTCGACGCGCTGCCCGACGTCGGTCACGCGTGCGGACACAACATCATCGCCGCGTCCTCCGTGGGGGCGGGCATTGGGCTCGCCGCGGTCGCGCACGAACTCGATGTGACGGTCATCGTCCTCGGTACGCCATCCGAAGAAGGTGGTGGCGGCAAGATCGACCTGCTGAACGCGGGCTACTTCGACGGCGTCCACGCCGCGATGATGGTCCACCCTTGGCCGAACGAACGACTCGAAGCCCAGTGCCTCGCGGTCGACCATTTCGACGTCACCTTCGAAGGCAAGGAGGCCCACGCCTCGGCCGCCCCCTGGGAGGGTCACAACGCGCTCGACGCCCTGACGATTTCTCAAGTGGCGTTGGCGTTACTTCGTCAGCAACTCGTGCCCGGCGACCAATTCCACGGCATCATCAAAGAAGGCGGCGTCGCGGCGAACATCATTCCACGCCACGCGGTCGGTCGTTTCATGGCTCGTTCGGTGACGAGCGATCGACTCCAACGTCTTCGCGAACGAGTGAACGCGTGTTTCGAAGCCGGTGCGCTGGCGACGAACACGTCGCTCAAGATTGAGGAGTTAGGTAGCGCGTTCACCCACATGGAGTCCGACTACGACATTCTGGCGCACTATCGTCGAGCCGCCGAATCACTCGGTCGCGAGTTCGCGCTCGATGACGCGGGCGCGCCGAAACCCACCATCTCGACCGACATGGCGAACATCTCACTGGTGGTGCCATCCATCCATCCGTTGATCGCGATTCCCACCAACGGCGCGGTGAATCATCAGCCCGAGTTCACTGCGGCGTGCGTTACGCCCGAGGCGGACCAGGCGGTCCTCGACGGGGCAGCCGCGCTGGCGCGAACCGCCATCGGCGTCGCCCGCGACGACGCCCTGCGCGAGCGATTAGTGCATCGACCGTGATCACTGAGCACGCCCTGCTCTACGTGACCGCCGGTCGCGAGAGCGCGTTCGAGGCGTCGATGCTCGAAGCGCTCCCCGTCATCTCCTCGGCGCCCCAGTGTTTTGGCGCCGAGGTCCGTCGACAGATCGAGGATCGCTCGGTGTACTTGTTACTCGTGCGATGGGAGTCGGTCGAGGCGCATCTCGCGTTTCGCGAGACCGAGCTCTACGCACGCTGGAAGGCGCTGACCCACCACTTCTACGCCTCACCAATCAGCGTCACGCACTTCGACGAACCGCTCACCTCTTAATGGGGCGTGTACTCACCGAACTCGGCGCGCAACGTGTCCGCCACCTCACCGAGCGTCGCCATTCTCGACAGCGCCACCTTCATGGGATAGAGCAGATTGACCGATCCACGAGCGGCGGTCGCCAGGTCGTCGAGGGCCACGCGCACCGCGTCGTTGTCGCGCGACATCTTTAGGTCACCGACGCGCGCGACCTGGGCGCGCTGCTGGGCGACGTCAATCGGGAAGACGTCCTGCTTGGTCGCTTCGTCATCGCTGAAGCGGTTCACTCCCACGACGACCTTCTCACCTCGTTCGACCTTTCGCGCGTAGTCGTAGGCGGCGGCCTCGATCTCGCCTTGCATGTACGCCGACTCGATCGCCGCGACCGCGCCGCCCATGTCGTCGATGATCGCGATGTACTCGCGCGCGCGTTCTTCGACCTCGTCGGTCAACGACTCAATGAAGTACGAACCCGCCAACGGATCGACGGTATTGGTGATGCCCGATTCGTAGCCCACGACCTGTTGGGTGCGCAACGCCAATTTGGCGGCCCGTTCCGTCGGCAGACCCAGCGCCTCGTCGAAACCGTTGGTGTGCAGGCTCTGCGTGCCGCCCAACGTGGCCGCCAACGCCTGGAGGGTGACGCGCACGATGTTGGTCTCGGGCTGCTGGGCGGTGAGGGTCGATCCCCCGGTCTGGGTGTGGAAACGGAGCATGGTGGACTTCGGGTTCTTCGCCCCGAAGCGGTCGCGCATGATGCCCGCCCAGAGGCGCCTCGCGGCGCGATACTTCGCGATTTCCTCGAACAGGTCGTTGTGCGCGTTGAAGAAGAAACTGAGTTGGGGGGCGAACTCGTCGAGCACGAGTCCCGCGGCGAGCGCCGCCTCGACGTAGGCGATACCGTTCGCGAGCGTGAAGGCAATCTCCTGGACGGCCGTCGAACCGGCCTCGCGGATGTGGTAGCCGGAGATGGAAATCGTGTTCCATTGGGGGATCTCCCGGGCGCAGTAGGCGAAGGTGTCGACGATCAGTCGCATGGAGGGGCGAGGCGGATAGATATACGTGCCGCGCGCGACGTATTCCTTCAAGATGTCGTTCTGGATGGTGCCGCGGAGCTTCGTACCCGCGACGCCCTGCTCCTCGGCGACGAGCTGGTAGAGGAGTAGCAACGTCGAGGCCGTGGCGTTGATGGTCATCGAGGTCGTGACCTCGTCGAGCGGCAGGTCCGCGAGGAGCAGGCGCATGTCGTCGAGCGAGGAGATAGCGACGCCCACCTTGCCGACCTCGCCCTCGGCGCGCTCGTGGTCGGCGTCGTAGCCCATCTGCGTGGGTAGGTCGAACGCGCACGAAAGACCCGTCTGACCGGCGCGCAAGAGGAACTTGAACCTCTCGTTGGTCGCCTCGGCGGTGCCGAATCCCGCGTACTGGCGCATCGTCCAGAGTCGACCGCGGTACATGGTGGGCTGCACGCCCCGCGTGAAGGGGAACGCCCCCGGCTCGCCGAGTCGCGTTCGTTCGTCGAAGTCCTCGAGGTCCGTCGCGTCGTAGACCGTCTTGATCGTGATGCCCGAATCGGTCTCGCGATGTGACTCCCCCACATGGTCAGGATACGCCGTGAGAGCCAATCGCCAAAATCGACGCCCACGAGGGAAATGCCGTCGGATGGAGGAGGTGCGGTTGAAATCGGTCAAGATGGAGGCATGTATTGTGCGACGTGTGGCACCGAGACGACCTCGTCGTACTGCGACGTCTGCGGCACGAGCGCGGGCACCGGACGAACGTGGACGACCACGAACGTCGTCTACGCCGGGTGGTGGCAGCGCGTGGGCGCGACGATCATCGACAATCTCATTCTGTTCATCCCGACCGAGATCGTTCTCTACGCGGTCAGTCGAGGCCTCAACTACGTCGTCGCCGACGTCGCGGCGATCGTCGTCGAGGGTTTCTACATGTTCATCCTTTTGACCAAGCCCGCGGCCCAGACCATTGGCAATCGAGCCGTGGGCACGCGGGTGCGCAACGCCGCCGACGGTGGGCCACCATCTCCCCGCCAGATCCTTCGGCGCTTCGGACTGGTCGCCCTCTACAGTCTCCTCGTCGTCCTCGGCGCGCGTGCGGTGACGCTGGTGGGTCTCTGCGCCCTCGCCGACTCGCTCTTTCCCCTGTTCACATCGCGAAAACAGACGTTGCACGACATCTACGCCCGCACCATCGTCGTGCGAACGTGAGGCCGCCTCGTGATACCCTGCGCGCGGACGAAAAAGACCGACGATCAGAGGCGACGACTCCCATGACCCGCACGTTCATTCCACGGACCGCCTCGTGACCTGTCCCACCTGCGGAACCGCGACCGACGACGCCTACTGTCTCAATTGCGGCACGCAACTCGCGCTGGCGGGACCGTTCGACCCCGTCACCAACTTGCCCCTCGCCGGCTGGTGGCAGCGGGTGGGCGCGACCTTCGTCGACTACCTGGTGATGCTCATCCCCGAGTACCTCCTCAAGGTGCTCCTCGGCAGCGTCGGTGGATCGATCGTGTTCTACTTCCTCTTCGCCGCCTACCTCATCACGCAGTGGTTGCTCTACGACGGAAGGACCGTGGGCAACCGGGTGTTGCACACCCAGATCCGTGACGCGGCCCAGGGCGGGGCGATCACGAACAAGCAGGCGCTCTGGCGCTACTTCTTCCTCGAGGCGTACATCATCTTCGACATCGTCGGCGTGGGATCGGGTGGGGCGACGCTCATCTTCGTCGCCTTCGTCTACCTGATCGTCGACCTACTCTTCCCGTTGTGGGACTCGCGAAAGCAAACGGTCCACGACCGCTTCGCCAATACGATCGTCATCCGAACGCGCTAGACGACGGGACGTTTCGTTAGGGCAGGAACCAACCGAGCGGTTCGACGATCTTCTCCGCCGACGCCGGTCCCCACGAACCCTTCGGGTAGATCTCCACGGGCGGGGGCGACGCGAGCAGCGGCGCCGCCACTTCCCAGAGTCGATTGATGCCGTCGGAACGAGTGAACAACGAACGGTTGCCGAGCATCGCTTGGAGCATGAGGTTCTCGTACGCCTCGAGGTGGTGCGAGGCCTGGAACGAGTCCTTGTAGTAGAACGTCATCTCCGCTGCGTCGAGGTGCATGAGCGGACCGGGTTCTTTGGCGAGGAACTGCGCGTGGATCGAACCGGGATCGGCGAAGTCGATCACGAGTTTGTTACCACGCCATTGCGGCTCGTTCTCACTCAAGGGGAACAGACGCATCACGGGCTCGCGCAATCCGATCGTGATCACCTGACGACTCTGGGCGAGGCACTTGCCGGTGCGCAAGTAGAACGGCACGCCCTTCCAACGCGTGTTCTCCACCTCCGCGCGAAGCGCCACGTAGGTCTCGGTCTGTGAGTCGGGCGCGACGCCCTTCTCGTCACGGTAGCCCTCGTACTGACCGCGCACGACCCGCGTCGGATCGATGGGCTGCAGGGTCTGAAAGACCTTGTGCACCTCGTCGCGTAGCGGTCCGGCGTCGAGACTGACGGGCTGTTCCATGGCGAGAAAACCCAGCACTTGGAACAAGTGGCTGACCACCATGTCGCGAAACGCGCCGGTCTCTTCGTAAAAGGCGCCGCGGCCCTCGAGCGAGAGCTTCTCGGGCACGTCGATCTGGATGAAACGTACGTGGTCACGGTTCCAGAGTGGTTCAAAGAACCGGTTCGCGAAACGTAGCGCCAGGATGTTATCGATCGACTCCTTACCCAAGAAATGGTCGATGCGAAAGACTTGGGCCTCATCGAAGTTGGCCAGGATGACGTCGTTCAAGTATTCGGCGCTGGCGAGATCGGTCCCGAAGGGCTTCTCGCAAATGACGCGCGCGTTCTTGTTGAGTCCACTCGCCCCGAACATTCTGATCAGACCCAGCACCGCAGCCGGGGGAACCGCGAGGTGATAGAGCCGACGCACGTCGCCACCGATCTCCGTCTCGGCGACCGCGACCGCCTTTTCGAGCGCCACGGAGTTATCCGGCTCGGCCTCGGCGAACGAGAGCGACTGCTCGAACGCGTTCCACCGTTCGCCTTCGGGTTTGAGCGCACTGTGGGTGTTGATGGCGTCCTTCGCGTAGAGACGGAACTCCTCGTTGGTCATCGCCGATCCGGGCCGCGAGGAACCAATGATGCGATAGCGCTCAGGCAAGAGACCCTCGGTCGCGAGGTCGAAGAGTCCGGGAATTATCTTTCGTCGTGCGAGGTCCCCGGTCGCACCGAAGAGGACGATGACGTGGTTGTCGGGGGTCTCGAAATCCATGGGGCCATTCGCTTCAGGCATACGTTCCTCTCACTTCGATGCGACGAACCGAATCGCCGGCACCGATCACTATTTCACTTACCATCGCGGGCGCGAAGATCCCGTGTTCGACGAGTCCCGGCGTCGCGGACAGCCACGCCGCCAGCGTCCTCGGGTCATCCACCTCGCCAAAATAGTCGGCGATGACCCCGCCGTCGGGACTGGGTGCGACGTCACGAACCTTGCACGGCGCGATCCGACCGAGGGTCAAGTCGAGGCCGAACGAGAGCAACTCCACGGGAACGGGCGCGTGCAGCGTCGAGACGAGTTTGCTCGAGTCACCCAGCACGACGAAACGCTCGGCGCTCGCCGCGACGATCTTCTCGCGCGTCAAGGCAGCGCCCCCGCCCTTGATCAACCACCCGTCCTCGGTGATCTGATCGGCGCCATCGAGTGCGAGGTCGAGCGGTCCCTTCCCGTCGAACTCTTCCACGTCCAACCCGAGCGCACGCGCCGCCTCGTGGGTCCGCGGCGACGACGCGACGTACCTCGCCGCGGCGCCGCGTCGCGCGAGCGCACGAAGAAGGTGACCCACGGTCGTACCCGTGCCGAGGCCCACGCGCATACCGTCGTGGACCAGCTGCGCCGCGTGTTCGGCGACGAGCTCCTTCTCCGCGTCGAGGTTCACGCGGTCGCCGCCACGCTCGACATGATGACCGACGACGCCGCGTCGACGCGACCCGCGGGAATAGACGGATCGCTCACCAAAAGCAGGTCGAGGGCGTGTCGTTTGTCATCGCCACTCACCAGCCACAACACCTGGCGCGCGCGATTGAGCGTGGGGTACGTGAGCGTCATGCGTCGATGACCCAGGTAGGGCTGCGTGAGCGCCACGGGACGGTCGTCGACCTCGAGCACGGGGTCACCCGGAGGAAGTGACGCGGTATGACCGTCGGGACCGATCCCGAGGTGGACGAGGTCAAAGGAGTCGGGCAGCTCGCGTCCGTAGCGAGCAGCGCCCGCCTCAAGGTCACTGTCGTCGACGGGCATCGCGCGGATATCCGCGGGCACCGTGGCGAACGCTCGCCGCAACATCACGAGGTTACGAGCGGGATCGTCGGGCGCCACCACTCGTTCGTCCACTTGGTAGATGATCGTGTCCGCCCAGGGCATCGCCCCCGACGCGAGGACCTCGAACATCGCGGCGGGCGATTTCCCACCACTCAGGGCAATGGTGCATCGCCCCGTCGACGCCACGGCGCGCTGGGCGCACGCGATCACGTACGCACCCGCCGCGGATGCCAGTTCTTGGTCGTTCGGGAACTCTCGGAGTTCGTGGTCCACGTCCAGCTCCCTCTACGCGACGCTCACGTTCACCCTCGGAGCTAGGCCCAGTTTATGAGTACCGCGGAGAAATCGGCTGTTTCAGACGCTCACGGCGTGGGGCATGCAGAGATCGTCGTACTCGGCGATCACGATGGGCGCCGCGTTCTCGCCGCAGGCCGGACACGACGGGTCGCGGCGGACCTTGAAGGTGCGAAAGCTCTGATCGAGCGCGTCGTAGGTCAAGAGACGACCCACCAGCGGGTCACCCAGACCAAGGAGCAACTTGATGGTCTCGACGGCCTGGATGGACCCCACGATGCCGGGCAGCACGCCCAACACCCCGGCCTCGGCGCAACTGGGCGCGAGTTCGGCGGGCGGTGGCTCGGGGATCATGCAGCGGTAACAAGGTCCGACGTAGGGATTAAAGACGGTCACCTGCCCCTCGAAACGGAAGATCGACCCGTGCACGACCGGGATGTTCTTGAGCAACGCCGCGTCGTTGACGAGGTAGCGCGTGGGGAAGTTGTCCGTGCCGTCGACGATGACGTCGTAGCCGTCAATGATGTCGAGAATATTGTCGGCGCCGAGGCGCGTGTCGTAGGTGACGACGCGCACGTCGGGGTTTATCGCCTCGAGGGTCATTTTGGCGCTGTCCACCTTGCGCATTCCGACGCGCTCGATGTTGTGAAGGATCTGACGCTGCAAGTTTGACGCGTCGACGACGTCCATGTCGATGATGCCGATCGTGCCCACACCCGCCGCGGCCAAGTAGAGCGCCGCGGGTGATCCCAGCCCGCCCGCGCCGAGCAACAGGACCTTCGCGTCGAGCAACTTCATCTGACCGGCTTCACCCACCTCGGGTAGCAGGATGTGTCGGGCGTAACGAAGTCGTTGATCTTGGGTGATGGTGCGCGGCACGTCCCAGACGAGACCCTCGTCCTTCCATTTGTTGAAACCCCCCGTGATGGACACGACGTCGGTGTAGCCCAGGTCCTGGAGGGTCTTGGTCGCGAAGGCGGAACGAACGCCACCCGCGCAGTACACCGCAATCGGTGCGTGCTTGTCGGTCAGGCGGCCCTCGACGGAGAACTCCAGGTTGCCGCGGGGGATGTGAATCGCCCCCGGAACCGCACCCTGCTCGTGTTCGTCTGGTTCACGTACGTCGAGCAACGTGTAGTGGTCGAGTCGCGACGCGACGTCGCGCGGATCGACTTCGCGGATTTCGGCCTTCGCTGCGTTCAATAGATCTCGTGGTGTCGACACCGTCGTCTCCTTCGTGGTCCATAAATCTTACTCGTTGAGTCAACATTTGACCCACGACGACCTGCTAGACCCGACGCGTGGAACTGCGCGAGTTGCTGGCCCGTCGTCGCATGGTTCGCTCCTTTGACGCGACACCCGTAGACCTCGACTGGCTCGAGCAGTGCTGCGCGGACGCCCTCTGGGCACCCAGCGCCGGTAATAGTGCGGGCGTGCGTCTCTCCACCATTGGACGTTCGTTAGTACCCGAGTTCATGGCGCACGCGACCGACGAGGAGTGGCGGCGTTCTGCGCGGCGCGCCTCGGGACTCGCACGAGCCGGCGCCGTCGTGCTCGTCACGACGAGACCAGTGGATTACACCAGTCGATACGCGGAGCCCGACAAGGCTCACGCCGGCCTCGACAACGTCGAGGCGTGGCCCATCCCCTACTGGCACACCGACGCCGCGATGGCCACCATGGCGCTGCTCTTGCTACTCGAGGAGGCCGGACTGGCGGCGACGCTCTGGGGGAACTTTCGCCAGAGCGAGGAGATCCTCCGTTGGGCGAGGATCAGTGAGGAGGAACTCTTCGCTTCGGTGTTACTCGGTCACGCCGACGGTCGCGACGTGCCCTCTTCGTCACTCACGCGCGACGTCCCGTCACGTGTCGAACGAGTACGACGGATTGGCTAGGCCGACACGGGCGAGTTCGTCGACGTCAACGGCCGGTTACGTTCGTCCGCCCGACCACTCGTGCGTGGTGAGAGGATGACGTGTCGCTAATGGATGCGCGCGGGACGGTGTTCGTTGCCCTCGGCCCAGCGCGCCATGGTCCAGGCGAGGTCGCTCAGGCGATTGAGGTAGGCCACGACGAAGGAATCCTCGAGGGGGTAGCCCACCGCGATCCTTTCGGCGCGACGAATTATCGTGCGCGCCACGTCGAGCGCCGCCGAGAGCTGGTTCTCGCCCGGCACGACGAACTCCTTGGGCATCTCAATCTCGAGCGAGAGAGCGTCAATCTCTGATTCGAGTCGCGTGATCATCTCGGGCGTGACGAGTGATTTGTTCGCGCTCAATTTATGACGATTGGTCGGCAACGTCGCCACTTCGGCCATCAGGACCCACAAGTCGCGTTCGATACCGATCAGCAATTCGTTCAAGCGACTCGCGGGTTCACTGAGCGATCGCGCCCAGCCGAGCGCGGCTTGCGCCTCGTCGACGGCGCCGTTGACCTCGATCGGGTCGGCCGTCTTCACCGTGCGTCCACCGAAGTACAGGCCCGTCGTGCCGTCGTCACCGTCGCGGGTGTATATCTTCACGAGGACATCGTAGTGACCGAGGTCCTTACGCAGGTAGCCTGTAACGGCAATGGAACTGCCGGTTCGCCCTCCCTTCGCCCGACCGGGGGCTGACGACGCCTACCTGTCGGCCCTCGAGCGCCACGTGCTCATCTACGACGGCGCCACCGGGACGAATTTTCAGTTACTCAACTTGGGCGCCGACGACTTCGGTGGCGCGCAACTCGAGGGATGCAACGAGATATTGTGCGTCACTCGACCGGACGCGGTCGAACAACTCCACCGTTCCTTCCTCGACGTGGGGGTGGACGTCATTGAGACCAACAGTTTCGGAAGTTTCTCCGTCGTGCTCAACGAGTACGCCATTGGCGAGCGCGCGCACGAACTGAGCTACGCCGCGGCCTCGATCGCGCGGCGCGTCGCCGACGCCTACGCGAGTCCGGGAAGTCCGCGCTTCGTCGCCGGCTCCATGGGCCCCGGTACCAAGTTCCCCACGCTCGGACAGATCACCTACGACGACTTGTCCGCCAGCTACGAGGAGTTGGCCTTCGGCCTACTCGAAGGCGGCGTCGATCTACTCCTGATTGAGACGGTCTACGACCTGTTGTCCGCCAAGGCCGCGATCGCCGCGTGTCATCGCGCCATGGCCCGTCACGGTCGCGTCGTGCCCATACAGACCCAGGTGACCATCGAGTTGACGGGACGGATGCTTCCCGGTACCGAGATCGGTGCCGCGATCACCGCACTCGCACCCCTCGGCGTCGACGTGCTCGGTCTCAATTGCGCGACCGGGCCCGTCGAGATGTACGAACCGCTCCGTCAATTGAGCGAGACCGCTCCCCTACCGCTGTCCTGTCTGCCGAACGCGGGACTGCCGAGCGTCGTGGAAGGAAAGATGCACTACGACCTCACACCCGAGGCGCTCGCCGAACATCTGTCCAAGTTCGTCGCCGAGTACGGCGTGCAGATCGTCGGGGGATGCTGCGGCACGACGCCCGAGCACCTCGATCACGTCGTGAAGGCGGTTCGGCCGCTGCGCGCCGCCGCGCGCACGCCCGTACTCGACGCGGCCGTGACGTCCATCTACGCCGCCACCTCCTACGACCAAGACCGCTCCGTGCTCTTGGTGGGCGAACGCACCAACGCAAATGGTTCGAAGTTGTTTCGCGAGGCGATGCTGGCGGGTGACTGGGATACCTGCGTCGCGATAGGACGCGAACAGATCAAGGAGGGCGCGCACGTCCTGGACGTCTGCGTGGACTACACCGGGGCCGACGGCGTAAGTGACATGAACGAACTCATGAGTCGTCTCGCGACCCAGTCGTCGGTGCCGGTGATGGTCGACACCACCGAGACCAAGGTCGCACGCCAAGCGCTGACCTGGCTCGGTGGCAAGGCGATCTTGAACTCGGTGAACCTCGAAGAAGGCGACGGGCCCGGCACGCGCCTCGACGGCTTTCTCTCGCTCGCCGCGGAGTTTGGCGCAGCCGTCGTGGCGACGTGCATCGACGAAGAAGGCCAGGCGCGCACGGCTGACTGGAAGGTGCGCGCCGCGACCGCCATCACTGATCTCGCGGTGTCCCGTTACGGACTAA